>Ga0163154_10000007_pt1 | contig 267827 bp, 218 predicted proteins | sample OliLakLV19MP9P1_FD_148649 | JGI IMG/M metagenome (GOLD analysis project Ga0163154, IMG submission 148649) | Freshwater microbial mat bacterial communities from Lake Vanda, McMurdo Dry Valleys, Antarctica - Oligotrophic Lake LV.19.MP9.P1 | ecosystem: Environmental > Aquatic > Freshwater > Lake... | reverse complement strand
CCTCCGCCTCCGCCTCCACCTCCGCCTCCACCTCCGCCCTCCGCGAGCTTCCCCCGCTCGAAGTCGTCCGCATGGAGCTCCTCGCCGTCCGCCCCGACATGTTCGACCCCGGCGGACTCGCCCGCGCGCTCCGCGGCATCCTCGAGGTCGAGACCGGACCCGCGACCTACGAAATTCTCGAACCACTTCACACCGTCCGCGTCGATCCCTCGGTGCGAGACGAGCGCAGCTTTCGTCCGCACATCGCCTGCGCGGTGATCGAGTCGATCACGCTCGACGATGACCGGATCAAGATCCTGATGAAGCTGCAGGAGAATCTGCACTGGGCGCTGGGACGAGATCGTAAGCACGCCTCGATCGGCGTGTATGACCTGGACTCGTTCGCCTCGACCGAGTTGGAGTACACGACGGAGCCACCCGACTACGCGTTCCGTCCGCTCGGCGGCGCGACGAGCAGCACACTGGCCAATATCCTGAGCGAGCATCCGAAGGGGCGCGCCTACGCGCACCTGCTCGCCGGCTTCGATCGCTACCCCATCCTCCGCACGCGCGATGGGCGAGTGCTCTCGATGCCGCCCGTCATCAACAGCGAGGAGACGAAGGTCCATCAGGGAACGCGCGGGCTCTTCATCGACGTGACGGGTCCGAGCGCGCGCGTGGTGGACCGAGCGTTGAACATCCTGGCGACGTCGCTGCTGGAGCTGGACCTGGGAGCGCGGTTGCGGGGGGTGAAGTTCGTGGCAGCAGTGGAGAGGGTGACGCCGGATCTGACGGTGCAGAGGGTGAAGTTGAGTGTGGAGAAGACCGGCCGGTTGCTGGGGCTGGACTTGGATACAGCTTCGGTGGAGATGCTGTTGCGGAAGATGCGGCATGGGATCAGTACTTCGAGCGATGCGGCGTCGCTCGAAGTACTGGTACCTGCCTACCGCAACGACATCCTGCATGAGCGCGATCTGATGGAGGATGTGGCGATCGCCTACGGGTACGACCGGATTCCGCGCACGTTGGTTCCGACCATGACCGTGGGACGCGAGCTGCCGATCGAGGCGCGTTCGAATCGCGCGCGTGAGGTGCTGGTCGGTCTCGGTTTCCTCGAGGTCATGAGCCTCGTTCTGGAGTCGCCCGAGTCGTCGGCGCAATTGCTCGGGCTGCCGGATCATCCCGAAAGCGTGTTGCTCGAGAACCCGATCAGCGTCGATCAGACTCAGCTTCGCACCAGCCTCTTGCCTGGGCTGCTGGAGACGTTCGCCCGCAATCGACACCACGCGCTGCCGCAGTCGATCTTCGAGGTGAGCGACGTCACGTTCCTCGAGTCGACGACGGAGACGGGGGCGCGGGAAGAGCGACATGTCTCGTTGGCGCAGATCGCCCCGAAGGTTGGTTTTGCCGAGATTCGCGCGTGGGGCGAGGCGCTCGTGCGTGAGCTCGGTTGGCCTCTCGCTCTGCGTCCGACCCAAGGGGCCGAAGCGCCGTTCCTCACGCCGGGGCGGGGCGCCTGGGTGGTCGCGCCCGATGGGAGTATCGCGGGGATCTTGGGAGAGGTCGCGCCGACGACGCTGGACAGACTCGGTCTCGGCAACCCGGTCGTCGTCGCAGAGTTCGCTCTGCCGGGCGCCGACGGTGGCCCGGACGCCACGGCGCTGCGCTCGTTCTCTCCTTTGCGCTAGCTGACGACCAGGTCGGCGATCTCGTCGCGCGAGAAACCGATGAACCGCACCTCGGGCGTGAGCAGGATCCCGCTGCGCGCCAAGACCGCGGCGCGCGCGCGGCGAATCAAGGCGAGGACATCGCTCGCGGTCGCTCCGCCACGATTGACGATGTAGTTGCCGTGCGCGGTCGAGATGACCGCGCCTCCTTCCGACGCCCCCTTCATCTCCGCCTGCTCGAGCAAGCGGCCGGCCGATTCTCCCGGCGGATTCTGGAAGACGGAGCCGGTCGAGGAGCCGGCCGGCGTCTTCGATTTTCGCTCGCGCGCGATCGTGCGCAGGCGCTCCTCCAACGCGACGGGATCTCCGCGGCGAAGGCGGAGCGTCGCGGCGACGACGAAGCCTTCGGTCGGCGGGATCGACTTCCAGCGGCTGCTGCGATAGGCGAAGCCCGCCTGCGCCGCGGTCAGCGTGCGACGCGCGCCATCGCCGGTTCGCTCTTCGACCGACTCGATGATCTCGGCCATCTCTCCGCCGTAGGCGCCGGCGTTCCCACAAACCGCGCCCCCGATCGTGCCGGGGATCCCTTCGGCCCACTCCATTCCGGCCCAACCGAGGCGAGAGCTCCACCGCGCGACCGAGCTGAGCCGCGCGCCCGCCTCGACCCAGAGACGAGTTTCGTCTGTGCCGGCCCGCAGTTCACGGGCGTCCGCCGCATAGCGCACGACCAGTCCGTCGAAACCGGCGTCGGAAACGAGCAGGTTGCTCCCGCCGCCGATGGCGACGACCTCGAACCGTTCTCGCACCGCGAAGCGCAACGCGCGATCCAACGAGTCGAAGTCATTCGGCTCGGCGAGGAAGCCGGCGGGTCCGCCGATTCCCCAGGTTGTCAGGGGAGCGAGAGGAGCGTTCGCGCGGAAGTCGGTTGCGTCCATGGAGGAACGCAGTCTCGGTGGGGGGGCGCGACCCGTCAACGCCCCTGCGCTGGTGGAAGTGGTACCGGAGGTGGGAGTCGAACCCACACGAGATTGCTCTCACTGGATTTTGAGTCCAGCGTGTCTGCCATTCCACCACTCCGGCCCAGGTAGGTCTCATCGACCCGAGGTGACCAGCGCGACGAGAGAAAAATCGCCCGCGATCAACCGGTAACCCGGCTCGACCCCCAAGACATAGGCGTAGAAAGTGCCGTTTCTCGCCGCGTTGCGCAAGTCCGTCGAGTTCTCGGCGAGACGTTGGGAGGCGACGTAGGTGATGCGCGCGTCGCTGCTGTCGGGAACGGCGACGCCGCCGACGACTCGGAATCCTCGCGCCTCGACTTCTCGACCCGAACTGGCGGGGACGGCATCCGGCGTGATCCAGATCTCCGCCGTGAGCGAGAGCGGGCCGGGATTCGAGACGACGCAAGCGAAACCGATCTCGTCGAGTTCGGCATCGTCCGAACGCCGCGCCCAGTTGGTGTGATCGTCCAACCGCAGCCTGAAGGCGCCGCACGAGTCGGCGGTGAAGATTTCGCGCGTGGTCGGCTCCAACTGGACGCGCTCCGTCTTCGTCGAGTAGATGCAGCCGGCCACGAGGGGCGCCATGCCCGTCAGCACGAGCGAGAACAGGATCCAGAACTGGAGCGCCCGCGCGCGCCGCGTCGACATCAGTTCGACCTCACGGCCTCAGGTAGTAGTTGACGCCCATCTGGAACGCCACCGTCTCGCGGCCGCCGCCTTCGTCGAGCGGCAGCAACATCCAACGGACCGAAGCGTCGACGCCGAGGCTCCCGTTCGAGCGCCGCTCGACCCCGAGAGCCGCGCTGTAGGCGGGTCCTTCGCCTCGCTCCCGTCCCTGTCGCTCCAGGCGGTAGGCGCCTCCGCCCAGCGCCACATACAGACCTGTGTCGCCGGGTCCGGGAACCCCCGCGACCGCGTGTCCGAGGAAGAACGTCTCCGTGCCCCCTTGCAGCGTCTCGGTTCGACCGTGGAGCCGGAACTGCCGATCTCCCTCTCGGAACGAGGCGATCCCGAATTCGACGGCGAACGGCGCGCGCCACCCGACGCGGACCTTGGCCCCGCCGTAGGGACCGGGGGAGAGGTCCGCTTGCTGGAGTGGGAATCCGTAGAGCCCGAAGACGCCGAGCGCCACCGACGCAGCCTTGGCCGGGGAGAGCGAGACCGCGCTCGAGACGAGAGCGAGGAAGAGGATGCGCGCGAAGGCGCCGGTTTCGAGGGTCACAGCGCGCCAGCCTGGGTTCTCGCGCGCGGACTGTCAATCGGCGAGGGACATCGAGATTGACCGTTCAGCGACGCGCCGGTAGAGTTCCGCGCGGTTCGGGGCTGTAGCTCAGTTGGGAGAGCGCATGACTGGCAGTCATGAGGTCGACGGTTCGATCCCGTTCAGCTCCAAATAATCGGCCCACGCGAAGCGAGGGCTGATCTGTTCGAAAGAGTGGCGTTGGGGTCGAGAACCCCAACGCCACTTTCATTCCAGGCCCGCATCCAGGTCGGGATGCGGAAATACTCGACGCCGCAGCGGCGTCACGCGTCACCCGATTTCCGCTCGGTTCGTCACAACCTTGTTGATCAACCCGTACTTCAGCGCCTCGTCCGCCGTCATCCACAAGTCGCGATCGGTGTCTTCCGTGATCTGCGCCAGGGTCTTGCCGGTCTCCTCGGCCACGATCTCGTTGTAGCGATCCCGCAGCCGCAGGATCTCGCGCGACGCGATCTCGAGGTCCGACGCCTGCCCCATGCTGGCCGACGAAGGCTGGTGCAGCATGAAACGCGAATTAGGAAGGCTGAGCCGCTGACCCCGATCCGCCGCGAGGAAGACCATGACGGCGGCCGAGGCGCAGAGCCCCGCCACGATCGTGCGGATCGGCGGCCGCACGAAGCGCATCATGTCGAAGATGCCGAAGCCGGTGTCGGCCTCGCCACCGGGCGAGTTGACGATGAACGTGATCGCCTTGTCCGGATCGTCGCTCTCCAAGAGGATCAATTGCTGGTAGATCTTCTGGGCCAGCTTGCTCGTGATCGCTTCGGAAATCAGGATGGTCCGCGCCTTCAGCGCCCGCTCGGAGATGGCGACCGACGCCTCTTTCTTGGTCGGGCTCGCGTCTTCGTCGCCATCGTCCAGGCGCCAGTTCCCCTTGTGCTCGTGCATCGGTCGCATCCTCCTCGTCTCGGGTTCTATCGTCCCTCTGGCTATCGACTCCCTGACGGCCCATCTCCAGCCCGATGCTCTTCCTCGAACTGCCCTAGGCCAGACCCACCAGGCCCACGCCGAGGCGCTCCGCCATCTGGAAGATTCGTTCGTCCCGGTAGAATTCCCCGAAATAGATCCGCTGGATCCCAGCATTCACGATGCATTTGAAGCAGTTCCAGCAGGGGCTGGCGGTTGTGTAGAGCTCCGCCCCCTCGATCTGGACCCCGTTGCGAGCCGCCTGGAGGATGGCGTTCATCTCGGCGTGGATCGTGCCGACGCAGTGCCCGTCCTCCATCATGTGGCCGATCTCGTCGCAGTGGGGCGCGCCGCGCATGCTCCCGTTGTAGCCGGTCGAGAGGATCATGCGGTCTCGGACGACGACGGCGCCGACGTTCTTCCGGTCGCAAGTCGAGCGCGTGGCGACCACCCGCGCGATCTGCATGAAGTATTCGTTCCACTGCGCGCGCGTGTCGGTCATGGGCGGGCCTTCGCCTCTTCGCGCCGGCGCCCGGTGGGGGCGACTCTCCCGCCGACGGTAGCCGCCGCCGCATCGCCGTGCGTGCCGCTCAGCGCATGCAGCGGGGGAGACGGCGCGGGATCCGCTGGGATCGCCGTCAGCGTGCGGGTGAAGCGCGCATAGCACAACGCCCGCCCCTCTGCTTCGTACTTGCGGGCGTAGTGGGTCGAGACTCGTCCCGGTTCCGACTCCGGCCAGGGCGCTCGCTCGAACCAGGCGCAGTGCTCCAGGTCGGCCATCGCCTCCTCGAAATACATCGCGACATCCGAGGCGACGAAGAACTCGCCGTCGCTCCGCAGCGCTCGCGCGGCGAGGCGGTACAGCTCCGGCTGCAGGAGACGCCGCTTCGTGTGCCGCTTCTTGGGCCAGGGGTCAGGGAAGTAGACGTGCACGCGGCGCACGCTTCGCGGCGCAACCCAGCGCAAGAGGAAGTCGAACGCTTCGGCGCAGACGACGCGGACGTTGGGCCGGCCGTCGGATGAGAGGCGCTCGGCCCCCCGCGTGAAGTACTTCCGCGCTCGTTCGACTCCGACAAAATCGGTCTCCGGATGCAACGCCGCCATCTCCGAGAGGAAGAGTCCCTTCCCGGCGCCGATCTCCAACTCGACGTTCCCTTCGCGTCCGAAGAGTTCGCTCCACGAGAGCGGCGGAGTGCGGTCGGTCAGACTGAGTACGGAAGACAGTTCGTCGACGGGGATCGAGAGAGGTCGACGGCGCGTCATCGTTCGTCGAGGCTCGCGAGCAGCCGCCGCGCCAATTCGAAGAAGGCGAGGGAGGCAGGCGCCTCGGCCTTCCGCTCGACGATGGGACGGCCCTGATCGCCGCCCATGACCACTTCGGGATCGAGCGGGATCTCGCCGAGGAACGGAACATCGAGTCGCGCCGCCTCGCGCGCCGCGCCGCCGTGACGAAAGATCTCCGCGCGGTGTCCGCAAGACGGGCAGGAGAAGTAGCTCATGTTCTCGATCAATCCCAAGATCGGCACCTGCACCTTGCTGAACATCGCGACCGCCTTGGCGGCGTCGATCAGGGCGACATCCTGCGGAGTCGAGACGATGACCGCGCCGGTCAGCGACGTCTTCTGCGCCAGGCTGATCTGGACATCGCCGGTGCCCGGCGGCAGATCGAAGATCAGCACTTCGACCCCCGACCAATCGACATCGCCCATCATCTGATCGAGCGCCTTCGAGACCATCGGGCCGCGCCAGATGACCGGCGTGCCGCGTTCGATCATGTATCCGATCGACATGGTGCGGACGCCGTGCGCTTCGATCGGGACCAGTTGCTGATCTCTGACGCGCGGGCGATCGTCCTCGCGACCGAACATGATCGGCGCGGAGGGCCCGTAGATGTCGGCGTCGAGCAGGCCCGTCGATCGTCCGAGCCGGGCCATCGCCACCGCCAGATTGACGGCGACGGTCGATTTACCCACGCCGCCTTTGCCGCTCGCGACCGCGATCTTGTAGCGCACTCCGGCCAGAGGATCGCTCGGCATCGGCGGGGGGGCGGGTTCCGACGGCGCGGCCGGAGCGGCGGCGACGCGCAGATCGAGCGCCGACGCGATGCGGGTCGCTTCGAGCACGGCGCGCACGCGAGACTCGATCTCCGTCGCGGCGCCGGCGGCGCGAGGGGAGAGATCGACCCGAACGGTCCACCGCCCCTCGATCAGGCTCACGTCCTTGACGTAGCCCAAGGTCACGATGTCGCGGTCGATCCCCGGATAGAGGACCGTGCGCAGCGCTTCGATCAGTTGCTTCTTTTCGTCCATAGAGCGCGCAGTCTAGCCGCGCCGCCGGATCCCGCAAAGGCGCGGGGTCAGTGCGACGGACCGAGCTGGTCGTCGAGTCGTTGCAGCGACCGGAGCAGGCGGGCGCGCGCCTCGGACGCGTAGGGATTCCACCGTTCCAAGTCCTCGAACAGCTCCGGCGTGTCGCGGGTGACCTGATCGAGTACTTCGCAGAGCTTTCGATGCCCGAGCGTCTGCGCCTCCCGCGGGCGAACTCCCGACTCACTCAGCCCGCGACCGAGCCAATGGACCAACGCCTGCGTCTCCGCCATCTCGCGGTCGTGCGCGTCGGCCGTGCGCTCGATGGCGCGGACGCCCAGTCGAGCCAGAAAACGACGAACTCTCCATCGACGCGAGGTCCGTCCCTCGACCAGCACGATGCTCTGGCCCGTCCAACCGCTCGCCGCCGAGTCCGGGCCGAAGAGCGGGTGCGTGCCGAGGAAGTCGACGGACGGCGGCAGGATCTCTTCCATCCACCGCATCGGCCAGATCTTCACGCTCGAAGTGTCGACCACGAGCGCGCCCGGTCGGACGAGCGGCTCGAAACTGCGGAGCACACTCTCGATCGTGCGAATCGGGATGGCGAGCAAGAGGACTCGCGCGCGCGCCGCGTCTTCGAACGAGAGTTCGACCGCGCCGAGCGGGAGCGACGCCCGAGTCAGGTCGCTCTGTCGCTTCGGGTCGTGGACTCCCACCGGCCCGAGCCGCGTCAGCTCGCGCACGATCAATTGACCGAAGCGGCCGTAGCCGAAGACAGAGACTGCCGGTCTGCTGAACGCCATGGTCTCCCTTCGTCACCTCTGGGCGCGTTGTATAGTGCGGGGACCATACTCGTCGACGCCCGCAGACCAGAGAGCGAGAGCATTCGTTTGGCCAGACTGATCGAGATGTTTCGCGCCGCCGTCGAAGGACGCGGTCTGTTGGGCGCGTCGTCCCGTGACGACCCGTTCGACGAATCGCCGCTGGATTCGAGGACGGACGCGGCTCACCACGCGCTGCCGATCAACCCGGGTCCGACCCCGAGCCAGTACGCGCGCGCCGGAACTCTCTTCGCGCTCACGGTGCTCTCGACCTGGGTGACAGGCGGCCCCGCCTATTCCATCGCGATCCTCTCGATCCTGCTCTGCCATGAGATGGGCCACTACCTCATGTGTCGCCGCTATCGCGTGCCGGCTTCGCTCCCGCTCTTCATACCGATGCCGCTGATCTCACCGTTCGGGACGATGGGCGCGATCATCCGCATGAGCGGACAGATCCGGAATCGCCGCGTCCTCTACGACATCGGCATCGCGGGCCCCCTCGCCGGGATCCTCCCGGCCCTCGCCGCGGTCGCCTGGGGACTCGCTCACTCCGAGGTCATCTTGCGTCCGACCGGCGCCGCGCCCTACATGTCGCTCGGTGACTCGCTCATCTTCCGAGGCGCCCAGTTGTTGTTCTTTCCCGGGCTCGGCGCGCATCAGGACATCTTGCTGCATCCGGTCGCCTTCGCCGGCTGGGCCGGACTCTTCGTGACCGCGCTGAATCTCCTGCCGATCGGGCAGCTGGACGGCGGACATGTCCTCTATGGGCTGCTCGGCTCGCGGAGTTGGAAGATCTCGATCGTCGTGCTGGGCAGCCTGGCCGCGCTCGCGGTCTTCTACCCGGGCTGGTGGACGCTCGTGGTCCTCTTGCTCCTGCTCGGCTTCCGCCATCCGCGCACGCTCGACGAGACCCGCCCGCTCGATGCGCGGAGAAAAGCGCTCGGGATCTTCGCGCTCGTCTTCTTCGTGGTGAGTTTCATCCCGCAGCCGTTTCGTCTGCCGTGATGCGCCTCGCTCTCGTCCTGGACCATGCAGGACGCGGAGGCACTGAGCGCCACGTCGAGAGTCTCTGCCGTGCGTTCTCGACCCAGGGTGACCGGGTGGGGCTGTTCGTGGGCGAAGAGGGTCCGCTCTCGACGACCGCGCGCGCACTTGGTTGCGATGTCGTCATCGTCGACGCTGGTCTCGGGTACGTGCCGCGCCTCGCGCGCGAACTGCGCTCTTGGCGCGCCGAGATCGTCCATGCGCACAGTGGACGACGCGCTGTTCTCGCCGCGCGAATGGCGGGGGCGCAGCGTGTGCTCGAGACGCGCCACGGGATCCCGTTCCTGACCGACGAACAGGGTGCGAGCGCTCGTCTGCGGGCGAAGTTCGAGGGGCTTCGTTGTCGCCTGCCGGACAGGACGATCGCCGTCTGCGAAGCCGATGCGAATTGGCTGATCGAGGTCGCCGGCGCGCCGCGATCGAAAGTCTCCGTCGTACGCAACGGGGTTGCGCTCGACTTAGAGGACAGCGCGAGGCGAGAACGGCGACGCGCGGCGTTGCGCGCGGAGTGGGGGATTGCGACTTCGAGTGCGGTGCTCGGTTTCGTCGGTCGATTCACCGACGAGAAGCGCCCGCAGCGCTTCGTCGAGGTGATCGAGCGGGCCAACGCGGGCGGCATCGATGCGATCGGCGTGATCGTCGGCGCGGGGCCGCTCTCGGACGAGTTGCGCCACGCGGCGACGGCTTGCGGGATGGACTCCCGATTGCGCTGGCTCGGCGATCCCGATGCGAGGCCGCTTCTGGCGGCTTTCGATCTCCTCCTGATGCCGTCGACGCGGGAGGGGGCGCCGTACGTCGTCTTGGAGGCTCTCGCCGACGGACTTCCGATCCTGGCGACCCCGGTCGGTGGAATTCCGGAGATGCTCGTCGGCTCGGAGTTGTCGGCGTCCCTGGCGGCGTGGGACCCGCTCGTCTGGGCCGATGCGGTAGCTCACGTCCTCGGAAAGTCGCCAATTCAGCGGGGTCTGTGGCGTTCCGCCGCCCTGCTCCGAGCGCAGGAGTGGAGTGAGTCACGCATGGTGCGCGAGCTACGGTCCCGTTATGCCACAGATTGAATAGTAATCGTTAGTTGACACAGCAAATTTGCCCAGACTAGTCTGTTCGGGTGCAATCGCGTCGGAGCCTCGGATGAGCGCTCCTCAGGTTCGACCCAGGAGGGGGGCGGCGGCAGTGGCAGATCACTCGATTCCGGCTCGCGATCCGTTGCGACGCGTCGACCGGCCCAATTCTCCCCCCGACGCCGCATCGGACACTGCCCCATCGGACACTGCCCCATCGGACACTGCCCCATCGGACACTGGCGCACCCCGCGCCGCAGCGGTCCGCGCTCGGGAGAGCCTCGCGGGGCGAATGACCCGATTGCGCCAAGGAATCAGCCCAGCCGAGAGATCCTCGCTCCTCGGCCGCGGCGACGATCCGGAGCTCCAGAGCGAGCAAGAGACGGAGTTGCGCGGCCTCCGCCGGCTGCTCCGGGTCAGTCGACGACTCAATTCGCTAGTCGAGCGCGACGCGCTCTTCACCGCGGTGCTCGACGAAGCCATCGACCTGGTCAGCGCCGGAAGAGGGGTCCTCCTTCTGCTCGAGGGCGGCGCCTTTCGCACCTTGCTCGCGCGCAGCGACGCGAGGGAGTCGATCGACGTCGACTCGGTCCAGGTGACCGAGACGCTCGTCCGCCAGTCGATCGAACGACATCGAGTGATCAAGTGGGACGCGCTCGATCACGCCTACGAATCAGGCCCGACCCAGAGCATGACGGCGCTCGATCTCTCGCAGGTCGTCTGCGTCCCTCTGCAGTGCGACGACCGTCCGTTCGGCGTCCTCTATCTCGACAGTCGAGCCCGCCGCATGCTCTCGGGGCGGCTAGAGGAAGAACTGCTCGAGGCGTTCGCCGCGCAGGCCGCGGTCGCGCTGCAGAATTCGCAGCTCATCCTGGATCTCGAGGATTCCAAAGAATCGCTGCGTCGCGAGAATCACAGCCTCCGCGCCCGCGCCGGCGAGCCCCGATTCGTCGATCGCATGATCGGCGAGACGCCCGCCATGCAGGCGCTCCGCGAGCGTGTCGCGTCGTTGGCGGATCTTCCGATCTCCGTCGTCGTGCGCGGTGAGAGCGGCGTCGGCAAGGAACTCGTGGCGGAAGCGCTGCACCGCGATGGTCGCTATCGCGACGCTCCGTTCGTGCGGATGAACTGCACCGAACTCGCGCAATCGTTGGCGGAGGCGCAGCTCTTCGGATACAAGCGCGGCGCCTTCACCGGCGCGGTGCAAGACACGCCGGGATTCTTGGATCGAGCCGACGGCGGGACGCTCTTCCTCGATGAGATCGGCGAGTTGTCGATCGAGATCCAAGCGAAGCTGCTCCGCTTCCTGGAGTCGGGCCTCTACCATCGCCTGGGCGAGACGACCGAGCGCGAAGCCCGCGTCCGCGTGATCTCCGCGACGCATCGCGACCTCGAGACGCTCGTCCACGAAGGGCGCTTCCGGCAGGATCTCTTCTTCCGCGTTCGAGGCATCCAGGTCGTCGTTCCGACTCTCCGTGATCGCCTCGAGGATCTTCCGCTGCTCGTCGACCATCTGCTCAAGTCGGTCTCGGCCAACATGGGAAGGCGCGTCGATCGGGTGACTCCCGCGGCGTTGACCCTGATGAAGAACTATTCCTGGCCAGGCAACGTGCGCGAACTGCGCCGCGTGCTCGAAGCCGGGTGCGCGACAGTGGGGGACTCGGTTCAGTTGGACGTGGACGAAATCCTGCCGCATCTCGATCCGACCCTGCGCAGCCGCACCCCCTCGGCCTCGGCGCCGGGACCGGTTCGTAGGCTGGAAGACGCGATCCGAGACGCCGAGCGCGAATTGATCACGGGGGCGCTCGAGCAGACGCAAGGCAACATCACCCACGCAGCGCGCGCCCTCGGAATCAGCCGCCAACACCTCCACACCCGCATCCGCCTCCACGGCATCCCCGCAGCGGTTCGTAGAACCGGGTTAGTCGTCAATACGCGACAGTAGTAATCGTTGCGTGACTATCCTGTAAGCCGTTCTTCAAGCGTGAATTAGGTGAGTCGCGGGAACAGTTCGATCAACGCTGTCGCACTTTGCTTACGATCGTCCCTCAGACCATCCTGTCGATCCCTCCCATGCGGTGCCAGCCTGAAGCCTGTAACCCGCTACTGGAAAAGCGGTTGCAAACTATTAAAAACAATTCTCAAGTTCCTCTCGCCGTGGCATGCCGCTCGCTATATCTCCTGCGAACGCCAATAGGTCGAATGACCGAGGACGCGTTCAGGAACCGGGTTACGAAAACAGGAGGTACTCAAATGGCACTGCCACTGATCGCCCTCGCGATTGCGATTCTGGCTGGCCGCGCAGGCTGGTAAGCCGCGCCTGACCCAGCAGCAGCTTCAGCGGCGCCCCTTGCGGGCTGAGGGGTGCCGCTCGTGTTGGAGGACCCCACACGGCGAACAGAGCGTCGGACGGTTGGCCCCACTCTGATGCTGTGCGCCTGGGTTCGACCTGAGGCGCCTCCGATCTAGGTCGGAGGCGCCTCAACCTTTGACGCCAGGTAGAGGGCCTGGGTAGCGTGCCGCTCGATGTGGTCTCGAGGCCCTCGAGAGGAGCGCACGCTGCCGATCAACGCCACTCCGATTCGCCTCCCCGACAGGTGGTCGCCGATTCGGGTCTTGGCCGAGGCCGAGGACCGTCGGGTCGTCGTCGCGTCCGACCCCTCCGGCCGTAGCTGCGTCTTCAAACTCCAGCGTAGCGATGCGACGCGGGGACCCGATCACCCACTCGCGCGCGAGTACCTGCTCCTCGACGCGATGCGCCACCCCCACTGGGTCCGGCCGGTCGACTTCGGCTATCTCGATCGAGCTCTCGCCTTCGTCGCGATGGAGTACTCCGAAGGCCGACCGCTGCGCGACCGCGCGTGCGACGGCTGGTCCAACGAGACGGCGGAACTGTGCCGGCAGATCCTTTCCGGACTCGAAGTCCTCCACACGCTCGGCTACGCGCACCTGGACCTGCATCCAGGACAGCTGCTGCTCGAGGAGGCGCGGTCCCGCCAGGACTCGCCGCAGACCACACCGAAGGTCCTCTTGCTGGACTTGGGACTGGCCGCGCCGTTCTCGACGACGCTGGCGCCCCGCGGCACTCCCGGCTTCATCGCGCCCGAGATCCTCGAGGGCGTCGGCAGTTGGGATCGTCGCGCCGACCTCTTCTCCTTCGGCGCGCTACTCTTCGAGTTGCTCATCGGTGAAGCACTCTTCCGCGGCTCGAGTCCCGCCGCGATTCTTCGCGCTCAACGCGATCTCGAACTCGCCTTGGATCGACTCGACGCCCACGCGATTCCGCTCGCAGTCCAGAACGTACTGCGAGCGTTGCTCTCGACGACGCCCGCCCGACGTCCCGGCTCGGCCGCCGAAACGTGGCATCGCCTGCGTGAGACGCTGCCCGGTCAATCCGAGTTGGCCGTTCCGCCGCGCCTCGCTGTCAGCAGCGACCTCCCGTTCGTCGGACGCGAAGCCGAGCTCGTGACAGCGTGCACGTTCATCGAGGAGCGATTCGCCGCTGCGCTTTCCGGCGCCGTCGCCGTGACCGGCGAACGCGGCATCGGCAAGCACCGGTTCCTCCAACGCGTCGCCGCAGTCGCGCGCACCCGCGGGTGGGAAGTCGCGCAGAGCGACGAGGCCGGAGACGAACTCGTTGTCCGGAACGCGCCACGCGCCGCGTCGTCGAACACCCAGTCCGACATACCGTCGGACACCCCGTCGAGCCCGCCGTCAGTCACGCTTCGTGCCGGCGACTCGAGCGAGTCGAGCGAGTCGAGCGAATCCGCCGTCGAATCGCTCGACAAGTCTCTCGCTCCGTCACCGGCCTTCGAGATCGCCCTGCCCGACCTGGACCTCGACCTGCTCATCGGCCTCGCTCGCGCCCGCGGAATCGAAACCGAAGACCTCCGCCACCGCGTCGCACGCTGGTCCCTCGGAAACCCCCTCCTCCTCGCCGCCGGCCTCGCGGTGCTGCCCGCGCAGTTGGACTCGCTGTTGAGTGGCGCGTCGGTTCGAGCGACCGAGCGCATCATTCGCCGGCTCGAAGCGCCGCGGGAGTGGGTCGAGTGGGGAAGAACACTCCAGGCTCGGCTGGCGCCCGAACGCCTCCGAGAGGTGATCCTCCGTTCGATCCTGACTTTGGTAGATGCTGGTAGTCATGCGATAGGCCGTGAGGCACCGATTGCTCTCAACGGCCAACGCCACGCGATCGAAACCAAGTCTGCAGAGGCGTCCAGCGATCCGCTCTGGGCGCGCGCAATCGTGGATGCATTCCCAGAGCAATCGATCGCACTAGCGTCGGAGTACTTGGACTCGGAGCCGGAACTCGCGGCCCCCACTGCTGCACGGGTGGCGATCGTCTCAGGCTCCCTCGATCGCATCCGAGCGCGGCTGCCGAATGCCCTGGCGACGCTGTTTCGCGAAGGTCGGATCGGGGAACAATTGGAGCTGTACGCATCGGCCGTTTGCGCAGCGTCCGACCCCCCCGCGCTTCTCGCCGACGCGGAACTTGAGGTGCTTCTCGCGGCGGCGATCGTGGTCCTCGGCGACGCAGGTGCGGGCGTCCGGGCTGTTTGGGCTGGCGATCCCGTGACAGGGGAGGCGAGTGTTCGCACGGGCCTACGTGCGTGGTCTCGCTATGCGAGTCGCGATCGGCGTGGGGGCCTCGAACTCCTGTCGGATCATCGAACGCGACGCGACTCGAGTTGGTTGTTTCGTGAGTTCCTCTGGTGGCGCTTGCTCTTCGTCGCGAATGGCGCGCTTGCGTTCGATCTCGAGTGGAAGCGAGATCCGGTCCTCGAAACATCAGTTCCGTTGGATGTTTGGCTGCGGCTCGTGGGAACCCGCTGTGAGGCCTTAGTATCGCTGGAGCGTCACGAAGAGGCCAGAGTCCTTCTCGGGTCGTGCATTCACCTGGTGGGCGAAGCGAATCCGGCGGTTCGCATCAAGTACTGGACGATGACTGGAGGCATTGCCTGGGCGGTCGGTCGAATGGATGAGGCGCAGGTCGCGTTCACTCTCGCTGTATCTGAAGCGACGAGTCGTGACCTGGACGAACTCGCCGGTCCAGGGCTCGGCGGGCTGGGCGCGTTGATGTTTCAGGCGGGAGACTCTGCGGCAGCACTGACCACGGTCCGCGCACTTGCGTGGGACTATATCTCCAGCGAATCCCTTGACTCGGCTACAGGTGAACTAGTGAACCTGGCAGCAATCCAGTGTCAGATGGGTGACCTGGGCGCCGCCGACGTCAGCCTTCGAGACGCGGCGAAGCTGGACACCCCTAGCGCCACGAACGAATTTTCATCCGGAATACTCCTTTGGCGCGTGGAGCTGGCCTTTCTCGAGGGGCAGTACGAACGCGTGATCTCGCTGGTGGATGAACTGGAAGCTTCGCAGCTTCGAGACTCGGGGTACTACCTCCCTCTTGCTGCCGCTCGGCAGGGGGCAGCACGCGCGATTCGCGGCGACGAAGAGAGTGGGGCGCAGCTCGTCCGGAAGGCGTTGACGGAACTCGAACAATCTGACCGTTTCGACGACTGGGCAGAAGGCTCGAGCGAGTGGTGGCTCACCGTTCTGCTGCTCGAGAGTGCGAGCCATCTCCCGACGCGGGCGGAGATCGACTTGGCTCGCACCCGAGCGGTCCCGCGCGTTCGAACCGTCCTCGATCTCGTGGAGGGGCTCCTGCTCGTTCGTGCACCTGATGCATCGACGCGCGACCTCGCGATGGACTTGCTGCTCGGCGCCGTCGCTGCGCTCGAGCGCCAACAGCGTATGTCCTACTCCTGGCGGGCGGATGCCGCGATTGCAGAGCTGTACCTCTGGGCTGGCCGAACGCGCGAATCGCACCGACACGCCCAAAAGGCGAAGAATGGCCTCTTGATGATTGCGGAGTCGCTGCCCTACGAGGCAGAGCGAGAGTCGTTCTTCGAGTCCTTGCCCGTCCGCCGGTTCTTCGAGCGACTGGGCTAGCCTCCGGACCGGTTCGTCGGTTCGCCCGCTTTGGCTGAGCGCGGCCAACTCTGTGAACTCACGACCGCAGTGGCGATTGCACGATCTCTCCCGAATTCCCCGAGAGATCATCGGGGTTTCCACCCCGAAACTCGGCGTCTCAGGCCGCGAGGTTTTCGAGCGGAGAGGCGCCACAGCGGTCAGTGTGCACGGTCTAACCTATTGGGTTTCAAAGACCAACCCGCTCCCGAGAACGACGCCAGAAGGGCTCGCGCTCGCGTGGCGCCCACGTTGCTTCTCCTCGGCCGTAGCACTCCCGCTCTCGCGTCGACCGGAGGTAACCCATGCGCAGCCGTTCCGTCCTCACTTCGCTGATTCTTTGTGGCGGTGTTCTGTTCTCAGGTTGTGCGAGCGATGGTCCCACTGGGCCTCTTGCAGGTGGCGTGAAGTCGACGGACGCCGCGACGACAGCAGTCTTCGGAGTCTCGGTTGGAATCTTGGGCGGCGTGGTCGACGACGGTTCCTCGCGTGTCACCGTCCCGGCTGGAGCGCTCACGGGTTGGACCTCGATGAGCCTCTCGACTCAACTCGTTGACGGCGCCTACCAAGTCGCGGTGAGCCCGAACGGATTGAGCTTCCTCGTCCCGGCCGTGGTCCGACTGCCGAAGCCGCCGAACTACGACCCGAGCGCCGTCTATCACGCGTTCCGCTGGGACGCAGCGATCGGCGACTGGGTTGACGTCGGAGGGATTGACGCCGGCGACGTGATTCTCGCGACCGTTCCAGTGTCCGCCAATCTCGTAGTCAAACTTGATGTGAACAGCTAGCTCGTAGCCACGGTCGAATCGGCCGCGCAGCCCACCCGCCCCCCTCCCGCCTCTTCGCGCGGAAGGTGGGCGGGTGGGTTGATTTTGGGCTGAAGTGGGTGGGGGCAGGCATAACCCAAAGTGCTCCAGGCGGGGAGGCGGGAGGCCGATCAACACGTTGAGGAATGCCGCGGCGGGATGGCGGACGCGGACGGCCTGGCGAGGAGGAACGGCGAGTGGCCCGGATCGACGGGATCTTCACGATGGTCAAGGCGCAAGGCGCCTCGGACCTTCATATCTCGTCGGGCGCTCCGCCCATGCTCCGTATCCATGGCGAACTGAAGCCGGTGGACTCGCCGGAGTTGACCGGCGAGCAGGCGCGTCAACTCTTGCAAGAGATGATGACGCGTGAGCAGCGCGACATCTTGGAGCGAGATCAGGACATCGACTTTGCCTACGAAGTGCCGGGGGAGGTGCGGGTCCGCTGCAATGTGTATGAGCAGCGGCGCGGGATCGCGGGCGCCTTTCGACTGTTGCCGAATCAGATCTTCTCACTCGAACAGCTCGGTCTTCCGGAGGGGGTGCGTCGCTTCGCTGAATTCCGCAAGGGGCTCGTGGTCGTGACGGGGCCGCCGGGCAGCGGCAAGAGCACGACCTTGGCCGCGCTGATCCATCACATCAACCAGACGCAGCAGAAGCACATCCTCACGGTCGAGGATCCGGTCGAGTACGTGCATCCGAATCTCAACTGCCTCGTCAACCAACGCGAGGTCGGCAGGAGCGCGCGAACCTTCGCTTCTGCGCTGCGCGCCGCTCTGCGCGAGGATCCGGACATCATCCTGGTGGGCGAGATGCGCGACCTGGAGACGATCCAACTGGCGATCACGGCGGCCGAAACCGGTCAGCTCGTCCTGGCGACCTTGCACACCGCCAGCGCCGCGCAGACGGTGGACCGGATCATCGACGCCTTCTCCGACGACAAGCAGGCGCAGATCCGCGTCATGTTGGCCGAGTCGCTGCGGGGTGTGGTCGCGCAGCGATTGGTCCGACGCAGCGACGGCGAAGGCCGACTGGCCGCGGTTGAACTGCTCTTCTGCACCCACGCCGTCTCCTCGATGATCCGCGACAAGAAGACGTTCCAACTCCCCAGCCTCATGCAGACCGGCAAGAAGGAGGGGATGATGCTGCTCGACACCTGCCTGATGCAGTACGTGAAGGAAGGGTGGATCGACGCGGAGGAGGCTCTGCGCGCGGCCAACCACAAGGAAACCTTCCTGCCGATGCTCGAACGGACGCGTCGCTCCGCCGCCGCCTGAGCGGCTGAGTAGGCGAGGAGACACGGATGCCTCCAGCGGCCGAACGAAAACCGGATCGAGCGAACGCGCCCGCGCTGGAAGGGCGTCTCAACGCCATCAGCCTGTTCGATCTCGCGCAATTCCTGATGCTGAACCGCAAGACCGGCACGCTCACGCTCCGCTCCGGCGCGCGCAGCGCCTATTTCACCTTTCGCGACGGGCGGATCCTCAACGCGCTCGACGACGCTCTGCGCGACGGTGAGAAGGTCGTGCTGCAAGCAGTGCAGTGGACCGACGGAACGTTCGAATTCCAGCCTGGGCCGGTGCCGCCGGATCAGACCATTCACACTTCGACCGAGAACCTGTTGCTGGAAGCCGCGCGTCAGCTCGACGAGATGAACGCCGGCGCGGCGATGGAGGCGGAAGGCGACGAGGCGGCGCAATCGCACGAGGAGATGTTCCGGCGCACGCAGGAGACCGCGGCCGGTTTGAGCGACGCCTTTCGTCGCGCCATGGCGGGCGCCAACCTCTCGACCATCCCGCTCAGTTGGAAGGAGAACGCGCTGCGTAGCTTGCTGGCGGGGGACGCGGAACGAATCCTCGTCTCCGCGGATGGGCGCGTCCACCTCCTGGCGGACAGCGGTGTGAGCGAGTTGCGCGGTGTGCGGATCGACGAGGTGTTGGAGTGGCGAATGGAGCTGTTCCCTGCGTTGGCCCCGCCTGTGCCGGTCGCGGGCGGCGAGACGAAGGCGGCGGCGGCCGGGCGTCGCGCTCCCACGCACTCTCCAGACTCCGCCGCTGCCAATGAAGATCTCAGGCTGGTGCACGGGCCCGAGGGGCGACGCCTCTGGGTTGTGCGGCATCCGGCGCCGGAAGGGGATTGGCTGTCTCTCTCCATGCCTTCGGATGAGTTGCCGGCGTGGGAGGCGCTCGGCCTGACCGAGGATCTCGCCCATCGACTCCAGTCGGTCTCGGGCAGGGCGCTCCTGCTCGGCGCGGCCGATCCCCGCACGACCGCGATGGCCTTGGCGGCTTGGCTCGGGCGGCGCGCGCGCGCGAGCGCCGAGGTCGGTTGGGTGATCGAGCCGTCGCCCAACTTCGATTGGGACCGGCTGCCGGGCCGGCTCGCGACCTACCCGGTCGACTGGCTGCGCGAGCGGGGCGCGCTGCTTCGTCTCGCTGACACTTCCGGCGCGCGCCTCATCGCGCTGCGAGACGTCCACGATTCGAATGTCCTGCGGGAAGCATTGATGATCGCCGCTCGCGGCGCTCACGTGGTGATCGCGACCTCCGCCGAATCGTTGCCGCAGGTGATCCAGTTCATGGAGGGACACCTGCGCGCCGACACCGCGACCGGCTTCCGCGATTGGGTCGGCGGCGTCTGGCTCGTCCGCAGGAGCGCCGACCCGAGCGGCCTCCCGTGGCAGAATCGATTCCTCTCCACCGCGGAGATGGAGGCGATCGGGCAGGCGCGCCGCGCCGCCTGACCTCCGTCGCTGGACAAAGCGGGGTCCGGACCCTACCTTCGCGCCACTCCGACTTCGCATCGTTCGATCCCGACCCTTCACCGTGAGGATCCATGCCCGATCGCGTCGAGATCGACGGCTTTCGACTGCGTCTCGAGGATGTCCTCGCGGTGGCGCGGCCGGGCGCCTCTGACGCGCCCGAGGTGACTCTCTCCGTCTCGGCCGAGAGTCGTCTCCGTGAAGTCCGCGCGGTGGTCGAGGAACAATGGCTCGATCCCATCGTCGCGGGACACACGACGCTCTCCGTCTACGGGTTCAACACCGGCGTCGGCGTCCTCAAGGATCGGCCGGTGGAGCGCGCGCGACTCGACGAGTTCCAAGAGTTGTACATCCGCTCTCATTGCGTCGGAATCGGCGCGCCGTTCCCGGTCGATGTCGTGCGCGCGGCGATGTTGGTGCGCGCGAACAGCCTCGCGTCCGGCTTCTCGGGCGTGACGCCCGGGTTGGTGCAGGGACTCTGCGCTCTCCTCAATGCGCGGGTGACGCCGGTCGTGCCCGAGATCGGATCGCTCGGGGCGAGCGGAGATCTCGCGCCGTTGGCCCACGTCGGCGCAGTGCTGATCGGGGAACCGGCAGCCCGCGTTATACACGGCGGTCGACCCGTTCGTCTGCGGGACCTGCCCGAGTCGACGCGACCGACGCCGGTGCGGCTCGGTCCGAAAGAGGCGATGGCGTTGACCAACGGGACGAGCTTCATGCTCGCCCTCTTGACGCTGGCGGTCGCCGACGCGCTCGAACTGTTGGAGTTGGCCGATGTCTGCGCCGCTCTCTCCCTCGAAGCGATGCTCGGCGAACAGGACGCCTTCGACGCGCGCCTGCAAGCAGTCCGCGGACATCCCGGCCAAGAAGCGTGCGCGAGGCACATGCGATCGCTTCTGCAGGGAGGCGAGCCGACGGGCGAGGGACTGCGACTCGAGTATCTCGAGCGGAAGATCGCGGGAGAACTCGCGCGTCAGCAGGAGAAGCTGCGCGCGGAGTCGATCGATCCCGCGGCGCTGCTGCGCCTGCGTTTGGCGACCGAGCACCTGCCGCGTGTGCAAGACGCGTATTCGATCCGGTGCGTGCCGCAAGTGCACGGCGCTTCGCGTGACGCCCTCGCGCACGTGGCCGCCGTCGTCGACCGCGAACTCAATGCGGTCACCGACAACCCGCTGCTCTTCGGCGAGGGGGACGGTTTCCGCGCGCTCTCCGGGGGAAATTTCCACGGGCAGCCGCTGGCGCTGGTCGCGGACTACGCGGCGCTCGCGTTGGCGGAGATCGGGAGCATCTCGGAGCGTCGCCTCTTCCGGTTGCTCGATTCGGATCTGAGCTATGGGCTTCCTTCGAATCTGACCGGCGGCGAACCGGGGATCAACACTGGTCTCATGCTCATCCAGTACACGGCGGCGGCGCTCGTCAGCGAGAACAAGACGCTCTGTCATCCGGCCTCGTCCGACAGCATTCCGACCTCCGGCGACCAAGAGGATCACGTCAGCATGGGGGCGTGGGCCTGTCGCAAGGCGCGCACGATCCTGGAGAACACGCGCGACATCCTCGCGCTCGAACTGTTGGGCGCCGCGCAAGGCGTCGACCTCCAGGAACAGTTGCTCGGGCGACCGCGCAGGCTCGGACGCGGCGTCCGTGCGGCGCATCAGGCGGTCCGTTCCGCCGGCGTTGCCGCGTTGCATGAAGACCGCTATCTGGAGGAAGACATCCGCCGGATGAGCGCGCTCGTTCGCGGGCCTGAGATCCTGCAGCGGGTGCGCGCCGCCGTCGAAGGAGCGAGGTCGGCATGAGCAAGATCGAACCCCGCACATTCCGCGGGACCCGGGACTTCTTGCCGGCGGAGATGATCCAGCGAGAGAAGCTCTTCGAGTACCTCCGCTCCGTCTTCCAGCGCTACGGATTCGCGCCGCTCGAGACTCCCGTCATCGAGTACCTCGACATCCTCCTGGGGAAGTATGGGGTCGAAGGGGAGAAGCTGATCTACCCGTTGGCCTACAAGGGCGGGAAGGTCCTCGCGCTGCGCTACGACCTGACCGTGCCGTTGGCGCGAGTGGTCGCGCAGCACACTGATCTGCCGCGTCCGTTCAAGCGCTATCAGATGCAGCCGGTTTACCGCGCCGATCGACCGACGATGCATCAGGGCCGCTACCGCGAGTTCTATCAGTGCGACGTCGACATCGTCGGCGAGGCGAGTCGAGTCGCTGACGCGGAGATCTTGGCGTTGATGGCCGAGGTGCTGCGCGGGCTCGATCTGGGCAAGTTCCGGGTGCGGGTGAACCATCGCGAGATCTTGCGCGGGATGGTTCGCTCGGTCGGACTGCCCGACGAAGCGGCGCCCGGCGTGATCCGCGCGATCGACAAGATCGACAAGGTCGGCCTGAACGGTTTCGACGCGGAACTGATCCAGGAGCAGATCCCCGACGAAGCCAGGGCGCGGCTCATGACGCTGCTGGAGCAACCGTCGGGCGGTCGCGCGTTCCTCGAATCGATGCTCACGACGCTCGGCGGCGAGCCGTGCGCACGGACCGGGATCGAAGATCTCCTCCAGATATGGGACGCGCTGGGCTCGCTCGCGCCGAGCCTGGAGCCGTTCGAGTTCCGACTCGATCTCGCCCGCGGGCTCGACTACTACACGGGCGCGGTCTTCGAAGCGACGCTGGATTCGCTGCCGCACCTCGGCAGCCTCTGCGGCGGCGGCCGCTACGACGGCCTGGTCGCGCTCTTCTCCGACGTCGAGGCGCCCGCGGTCGGCGTGACGATCGGCATCGACCGGATCTTCACGGCGTTCGACCAACTCGGGCGCGGCGAGGGTCCGCCGACCCGAACGCAGGTGCTCGTCCTGCAGTTCGGACCGGAATCCGAACGCCCCGCGCTGGAGATGACCCGCCGGTTGCGGGAGGCTGGATTCAACACCGAGGTCTGGTGTCGGCCCGATCGGCTGGGTCGGCAGATCCAGCAGGCCGATCGCCGGGGGATCCCGACGGTGATCTTCCAGGGGCCGGACGAAGCGGCCCGCGGAGAATGGACCTTGAAGCGACTCAGCGACGGGGAGCAGGCGTCGCTGGCCGACGACGCAGTCGAAGCCGGTCTCCGCTCTCTCCTCGATCCCCCCCCGCGTTGACCCTTCTCGAGGGCGATGTTAGATTGCGCCGCGTTCGGCCTCGGCGACTCGATCCGGGGGAGCGCGACGGCCCGAGACGAGGGAGCCGATGAAGTTGACTGTCCGTTCTCCGCTGACCGCTGGCTGTCCGATCACTGCCTGTCCGGTCACTGGCCTTCCGATCACTGGCCTTCTCATGACTGCTCTTCTCTTGACTGGGCTGCTCTCTGGTCTTTCGGCGATCTGGCCCGAGACCGCCGAGGCGGCCGATCCGAGCAAGCGCGTCTCGCTCCAACTCGGAGGCGGACTCTCGGGTCTCGCGATGTCCGATCTGAACGACGAGATCGCGCGCGGCAACGGCTTCATGGCGACCAAGAGCTGGCGTGCGCTCGACGACGTCTCCCGCGGGTTCAGCTTCCTAGGCTCGGTGCGCTCCGACCTCGCCAGCGGATTCGGCGTGGCCTTGGGCATCGGCAGCGTCTCGGGATCGGCCGGCGTCGACTTCGATCAGGTCATCGACGTCGAGACGGGCGGGACGCTTTACTTCGTGCGCGCCACCTACCTGGTGCCCTTCCGTCCGCGCCCCTCGGTCCGCATGTTCGTCGAGGCCGGTCCATTGCTGTTGCGAGGCGGCAAACTCGACGTGAGGCATGAGCGGCGCAGCGACACGGCGGTCCTCCGGTTGGAGGAGCTCACCGTCGAGCACAGCGGCGCCGGCGGCGAGGCGCTCGCCTCGCTGGAGATGGTGCTCAACGAGAACGTCACCTTCGTGACCGACGTCGGGTACCGACTCCTGAAGGCCGATGCGAAGGACTGGGAGACGCGCATCTCTCGCGCTCAGGACCCCATCCAGGACCAGACCGGGCCGGACGGAGAGCCGAACGGCATCCCGGACGGCCAGGAGCTCATCGAGGACAGCTTCCTCTTGAACGCCCTCCTCCAGGAGTCGGGCTCACGGCTCCGACCGAATATGAAGATCGACTACTCGGGCCTGCAGGGGAACGTGGGACTTCGCTTCTACCTCTTCTGATCCAGCTTCCGCGGGCGACGCGGTCGGCCCGTCAGCTTCATTTCAGCAGAACATAGTTCCGATACTCGCCGATCCTCGAATGGAGGATGTGGTTCTCGAGCCATGAGAGCACCCGGACCGAGAGCCGGTTGTGTTCGTGCATCGTGCCCGGCCGGGCGTAATCCTCGGCGCGCCAGGACTTGTTGGCGATCCACTCCTGCATGACGGCGGGATGTGTCCCGTGGAAGCGAGCGACATGACCCAACGGACCGTAGTCGAACGCTACCCCCTCGTCAGGATGGCGGCGTTTCACCCAATCCTCGGGATGGTGCAGGCGATCGAGCGCCATTTGCTTGCGCTTCATCGTCTCGGGGGGGCGCACCCAGCCGTAGTGGAAGACCCGCGCGCCGCACGGCTTGACCACCGGCTTGCGGCCGTCGATACGGAATCCCTGCGCGCTCTTCCACGACCGCATGCCCGGAATCCGGCGCACCGCGCGCACCTCGTGGCGATACCAATTGCGGGTCCAGTGGACATGCTCGAAGTCGCCCCAGAAGTGCAAATAGTCGAAGAGGAGCCCCTCGACCCTCGGGTTGCCGTCCCATTGCTCGATGGCGGCGCGGATCTTCGGGAGGTCGGCCTCGTGCAGCACCTCGTCCGCCTGCAGATAGATGCCCCAGTCGCCCGTGCAGGCGTCGAGCGCGATGTTCGTCTGGACGGCGTTGATGGCGCCGTGGACGAAGTGCGCGGAGTCCCATTCGGTGTCGATGATTCGCACCTTCGGGTCGTTGATGGCCGCGATCCGCTCGCGAGTGCCATCGGTGGAGGTCCCGACCGCGATGACGAACTCATCGACGAGCGGGAGGGCCGAGCGAATCGCCTCGGCGATCGGATAGTGCAGGCGGACCGCGTCGCGAACGAAGGAAAAGCCACTGAGCTTCACGAAGACCTCGGATATGCTCGCCGCTCGAGCTGGGGGTTGAGGGACCGTCGACGAACCAAATCGGCCGTCCGGCATACTAGGAACGACTCGCGCCGCGGGCAACGAAGCCCGCAGGGATTCCGGCCCCGTCCCAGACCCATCGAAGGAACGAAACCACTCATGCCGACTTCCGCCCTGCCCGGGATGGCCCGTAGTTTGTTCTCTCGAACCATGCTCGCTGCCCCGCTCGCCAATTTTCTGGCCACTCTGCTCGCCACCGTGCTGCTGCTGTCCCTCCCGATCGACGCCAGCCGCGCCGAGACCCCGATCCTCCCGGTCGACCAGGTCACCCGCGGCATGAAAGGGGTCGGTTACACCGTCTTCCAAGGGGATACGATCGAGCAGTTCGGCGTCGAAATCCTCAGCGTGATGAAGCGCACCCGAGCGCAGGGTGACCTGATCCTCTTCCGCGCGGAAGGGGAGAAGCTCGAGCACACCGGGATCATCGCCGGCATGAGCGGCAGTCCCGTCTACATCGACGGCAAACTGATCGGCGCGGTCGCCTTCGCTTACTCGGGCGCGAAAGACCCGATCGGCGCGATCACCCCGATCCAAGAGATGTTGGACATCCTCGACAACGGACTGGAGCATTCCACGCGCGACAACGCGACCGGGCTCGACGTCGAACCGTGGCGGCTCGAGCCCGAAGAGCGCTCGACGGAGAACTTCGCCGGAGCCCCGGCGCTCTTCGAAGAATCGCTGGCGCGGCTGACGCGCCGTCCGGTGGAGCCCGGATCGCGGACGAGCGCCGGGCGCGGCGCCTCGCAGCGGTCTCCGGCGGAGCTTTCCCCGGTTCTCGTTCCGATCGCACTCGACGGCTGGGATGAGGGGATGCGCGCGACCATGGCGGAAGATCTCTCTCGCCTCGGGCTGAGCGGCGTGTCGAGTCCCAGCGGCTCGGTCGCGGCCGGCGCCGTCGGATCGGTCGATCAGAAAGCGCCTCCGCTCACGCCAGGGTCGGCGCTCGGCATCCAGTTCGTGCGCGGCGACGCCGACCTGACCGCGATCGGAACGGTCACCTGGGTCGACGGCGATCGCATCCTCGCGTTCGGTCATCCCATGGTCCAGGCGGGCGCGGTTTCGTTTCCGATGAGCGCTGCTTGGATTCACGACGTCATTCCCACGCTCGCGGTCTCGGTCAAGATGGGCGCATCGCGCGGTCCGCTCGGCGGGATCTACCAGGACCGGCGCGCCGGTATCGCCGGACGGATGGGCGCGCAGCCGGATCTACTGCCGGTCCGTGTCACGCTACAGAACGAGCGCGGCGAGACGCGCGATTTCAACTACGAGGTCGCGCGCCACCCGGGACTCACGCCGACCTTCATCCCCTGGACCATCAGCAACTCCCTCTTGGCGGCCGGTTGGTCGTCGGGGGACGCGTCACTCCAGACCGAGACGACGGTTTTCCACAGCGGAGGCGAGCAACTGACGCGGCGTGAGCGAATCACGACGCCCGCGCCCGGTTCCGGCGTCGGCCTCGACGTCGCGCTGCCCGCCACTCTGCTGATGGTCAATCCTTTCGAGCGCGTGCGGATCGATTCGGTCGCCGTCTGGATGGCCTACGAAGCGGGAAACGCCACGGCGCGCTTGACCGAGTTGAGCTGTGAACGGACCCGCGCGGAAGTCGGCGACACCCTGCACCTCTCGATGCGAATCGAGCCGTACCGCGCGCCGGTCGAGACGCGTGTCCTGCATGTGGTCATCCCGACGGCCTGGGCCGGCAAGAGCCTGCGGATTCTCTGTGGCGGCGCAGAAGATTTCAGCGAATGGGATCGCGATCGCGCGCCCGAGAAGTTCGAGCCACACTCGTTGCGCCAGTTGGAGACGCTCATCCGCGAGGCGCCGGATGAGTCGATCCTCTCACTGCGAGTCTATTCGACGGAGCCGGGCGCGCTCGTGCGGGGCGTGGAAGTTTCGGGACTGCCGCCGTCGCTCGCGTCGGCGGCCGTGACGACGTCGGGTCGCGGGGGCGTGACCACGAGCGTGAACGGGCGGTTGCTCGAAGAGAAACGGTATGAGACTCCCTATGTCCTGAAGGGCGGCGAACAGATCGAGGTGGAGGTGGCCGAGTGAGCAGAGCAAGGGTCGAGGAGCACGTCGTGGCGTCGGGTCGTCCGGTGCTTCTGGGTCTGATGGCCGGGATCGTGGCGTTCGCGGCGATCGCCGGCGACGCCGCTGCGGTCCGCACGCGGTTCTTCCGCACCGAGGGATACTCCGGCTTCAAGAAGGGGGAGTTGGCGGGGACGGCTCTGCACGAAGAGAACGGCCTCGTCGCGGCGCCGCGCGCGGCCGAGATCTCGGACCCGGGCGTGCGCACCGTCTGGCGCTTGGCCGTCGACTCGGGCGGCCGCGTCTTCGCCGCCACCGGTGATCAAGGTCAGATCCATCGCGCCACCGACGGCGAAACCTTCACGCTCTTCTCCTCGCTCTTCAACTACGAGCTGTTCGCGCTCACGCCCGACGGCCGCGGCGGTTGCTACGTCGGCGGCGCTCCGTCCGGCGCGATCTCGCACGTCAACTCAGAGGGAGTCTCGCGCACGGTCTTCGATGCGCCGGAGGGACTGGTGCTCGCGCTGTTGGCCTCGCCCTCGGGTGGCGTCTACGCCGCGGCGGGGGAGCGGGGGCGTCTCTATTTCATTCCCGAGGCCGGGGAGGCCCGCGTCGTCTGCGAGAGCGGAGATCTGCATCTGCGTTGTCTCGCCTGGTCGACCGACGGAAAGAAGATCCTCGCGGGAACCGATGGCCGCGGCCTGGTCCAAGAGATCGACCCGTCTTCCGGCTCTGTCCGCATCCTCTATGACGCGCAGGAAGATGAGATCGTCGCGCTCTTGCCGCACGAGGACGGCTCGATTCTCTTCGCCGCCAACCCGGGTGACTCGGGCGGTGGCGGCGCAGGCGCAGGCGCAGGCGCAGGCGGAGGCGGAGGCGGGGGTGAGGAAGCGGTGATCCTCGACCACGAGTCGCCGAGCGCCGCGCGTGGCCCGTCGCCCGTCGTCTATCGAATCGACGGCCTCGGCAGCGCGCGACCGCTCTGGCGTTGTCCGGAGAAAACGATCCACGCATTGGCCGGCGGTCCCGACGGCGGCTTCCATGCGGCGACCGGCGGTTCGGGCGCGCTCTACCTGGTGACGTCCGAGGGGAAAGAGACCGTCCTCTGGCGGGCGAAGGAAGATCAGGTCACGAGCCTGGCCACAGATGGCGACGTCCTCTACGCAGGGACCGGATCGCCGGGCCGGATCTATCGCGTCGGCCCCGCGCGCGAGGCCGAGGGGCGCTACACCTCGGAGGTCTTCGACGGCGGCGACCTCGTTCGCTTCGGTCAGATTCGTTGGACCGGCGAAGGAGAGGGCTCGATCGCGTTTCGGACGCGAACCGGATTCACCTCGACACCGGACGAGAGTTGGAGCGCCTGGTCGGCCGAGCTCCCCGGCGACGGGGGAGCGGTCGCCTCGCCTCCTGGTCGCTACCTGCAATGGCAGGCGGTCGTGCGGCCGAAGACGGGAGACCGCCCGCTCTCGGTGCGGCGGGTCGAAGTGGCCTACGTCGGAACCAATCGCCCGCCGCGCATCGGCGCGCTCGCGATCTCGCCCGACGAGCCGAACTTCGACGGTGGAGAGAGCAAGCGAGGGAGTTTCTCGCAGACTCTCGGGAGCGGCGTCGAAGTCGACTACAACCTGCCGATGGTGGGCGTCTCCGTCAGCGCCTCGGCCGAGGTTCCGGCCGCCATCCGCCAGTTGCGTTCGATCGCGTGGGAGGCGTCGGACCCCGACGGCGACGAGCTGCAGTTCCGCATCGAACTGCGCCGCGTGGGAGAAGATGGTTGGCGTCTGCTCGAAGCGGCCTCGCCTCGCCCCGCCTACTCGTTGGAAACCGGGCTGTTGCCGGACGGCGCCTATGAGATTCGCGTCCACGCCACCGATTCACCGGGCAACGCGGCGGGCACGGAGGGAACCGCCTCGCGCGTGACTGCGCCCTTCACCGTCGACAACCTCGCCCCGACCGTGACCGAACTGCGCGCGCGCAGGGTGGACGGGCCCGCGCTCGTGGTCTCCGGTGTCGCCACCGATGAGAGTTCGCCGCTCCGCCGCATGTACGTCTCGGTCGACGGCAAGAGCTTCCGGACCTTGCCCCCGTCGGACGGCATGATCGACAGCCGCAGCGAACGCTTCGAAGCGACGGTCCCGTTGGAGCACGACGCGGCCGGCAACTGGATCGTGGTGCGAGCGCAAGATTCGGCGGGGAATCAGGGGAGTTACAGGGCTTGGTTGGATCAGTAGACATCGAAGCCGCGGCGGCTTCGATGTCTCCGGTCAGACGTGGTGGTGGGGTCGACGTTGACTCCAGCGCCGGGTGAAGACTGGGGCGGGGTTGAAGAGGACATCGATCGGCGGCCGCTCGACGTCTACATCAATACGCAATCGCCCAGACGACGGGATAGGGCGACGGTTCTCCGCAGCGGACGCAGACTCCCGCTTCGCTCGCCTTCGCCGTGCCCGCCGCATGCGCGTCGACCTTGTCCAACGGTAGGTTGCGGATCGTCGCCTTCGTCTCGGCCTTCACCTTTGCTTCGCACTCGCCGCGGCCGCACCAGTGGGCGGAGCCGAAGCCCTTGGCGGCGCCGACCCATTCCTTGAAGGCGTCGTAGTCGGAGATCTCCTTGGTGCGTTCGTCGCGGAGCGTGCGGGCGCGTTCGAAGAGATCGCGCTGCATCTGCTCGAGCTGTTCGCGCACGACGGTGACGATCGTGTCGAGCGGGATGAACTGCTTGGTCTTGGTGTCACGCCGGACGACGACGGTCTGTCCCTTGGCGACATCCTTGGGACCGATCTCGAGGCGCAGCGGCACGCCGCGCGATTCCCATTCGGCGTACTTCCAGCCGGGACGCATCTGGTCGCGGTCGTCGACCTTGACGGTCCAGTTGGCGCTCAGCGCCACGCGCACTTTTTCGGCGGAGTCGAGCACGAGCGACTTCTCTTCGTCTGTCGTCCAGATCGGGACGATGACGACATGCAGCGGCGCGAGACGCGGCGGACAGATGAGTCCCGCGTCATCGGAGTGCGCCATGATGAGCGCGCCGACCAGGCGAGTGGAGACGCCCCATGAGGTCATCCAGGCGTACTGCATCTCGCTGTTCTGATCCTGGAAGCGGACATTGAACGGTACCGAGAAATTCTGCCCGAGATTGTGCGAGGTGCCGGCCTGGAGCGCCTTGCCGTCTTGCATCATTGCTTCGATCGAGTAGGTCCGCAGGGCGCCCGCGAAACGCTCCGCATCGGTCTTGCGACCGGCCTGGACCGGCAACGCCATCTCCGTCTCGACGAAGTCGCGGTAGACCTCGAGCATCTTCCGAGTTTCCTCTTCGGCGCCCGCCTCGGTCGCATGCGCGGTGTGCCCTTCCTGCCAGAGGAACTCGGTCGTCCGGAGGAATAGGCGCGTGCGCATCTCCCAGCGGACGACGTTGGCCCACTGGTTGATCAAGAGCGGCAGGTCGCGGTACGACATGATCCACTTGGAGAACATCGAGTAGATGATCGTCTCCGAGGTCGGCCGCACGACGAGCGGCTCCTCGAGTTGCTTGCCGCCCCCGATGGTGACGATGGCCAACTCCGGCGCGAACCCCTCGACGTGTTTCGCCTCCTTCTTCAGGAACGACTCCGGGATGAAGAGCGGGAAGTAGGCGTTCTCGTGTCCCGTCGCCTTGATCCGGCGGTCGAGCCCCGCTTGGATCTTCTCCCAGATCGCATAGCCGCGCGGACGGATCACCATGCAGCCGCGCACCGGCGAGTGGTCGGCCAACTCCGCCACGCGGATCACATCGAGATACCACTGCGAGAAGTCCTTCTCGCGCGTCGTGATCGCTTCGCTCGCCATCGTCGGCTCCATTCCGCTTCGGGTTCTGATCCGCGCAACTGGGTCCGGACCCAGTCACCGCTCCCGGCCGCCTTCGCGCTTCAGTGGGAGTCGAGTCGCGGAACCTAACACGCGCGGAAAATGGGCCTCAAGGCGCGGGGTCAATTTGTGGGGGTCAGTTTGTGCGGGTCAGTTCGCGAACACGAACCTGGATCGGCCGGACCAGCCGTCGCCCGTCGCCACGAGGAAATACATCCCGCGCCCGAGAGCCGCGTGATCGAGCTTCCGCGAGATCTCCTGAGGCCCGAGGCGAAGCCCCGACTCTCGCCACGTCGACCTGGACCGCCCCGAAAGGTCGACGATCGAGAACTCGATCTCGCCCTCACTCGGCGCGTTGACCACGAATCGGATCTCTTCGCTCGCGGGGTTGGGAGTGACGGGTCCCAAGATCGATGCAGCCACAGGCTCGCCAACGATCTCGACGTTCGCAACGTTCTGGAAGACGACGACCGTCACCGACAGACAAGAAGAGTAACAACCCCCACACGCCGCCGCCGGCGCGTCGATCCGGCCGACATGAGTCCCCAGCGGAAGCGCTGCGGCGTCGACTCTGAGCTCCAGGTTGCTTCCTGGCAGCTCCGTGCAGCTCAGCCAGGGTTGGGTGGAGTGGAAACCGGTGAAGCAGGAGGTCGGGTCGCTCCCCCCGCATTCGGCGCCCTGTGAGCAGTCGTCATGCGTGTACGCCCGGATCGTGTCGACGACCGCGGTCCCGCTGATGACGTTGGATTGCACCGCGCTCGGATAGAACTGCACGCTGTTGAAACTCGAGCAATCATCGCATCCCGGAGCAGGCGCCATCCCGCAGACCGATCCCACATTCACCCACCGATCGTTGTACTCCGGGTACGAGTAGCCATCGCAATATTCGATGCTCGGCAGGCCCCCGACCCCAGAGAGTTCGAGAGTACCTGCGACCGGCGTGGAGAAGCGGAATCGAGCTACGAAGTCCAGGAACGCTTCGAACTCGCAGGAGTCGAGTTTGTACACCAGTCCAGAACCTTGCACGGATGGAATGCCTCGGACCAGCTCGGCGCCGCAAGTCTCGCTCGAGATGAGCGCCCACGCAGCGGGCCAACGAAGTGTGAACTGGGCGGTGTCGGTCGTCGCGGCGAATTCGCCGAGTCGGACGTCGAACTCCGTCGTTGGGGTGCGAGGAACCGAGGTAGCGCCTTGACAGGCCGTGGGGGCGTTCGCACAGGTGTTGTTCACGGACCAAGGACGTCCACCCACGACGATCAGGTGTGGGTCGGTCTGCGCGACGGCGATCGTCGCCGAGAAAAACAAGAACGCGACAGCGCCGAAGGTCGGCTTCGGCCCGCGGAGCACATCCAGTCTCATGCGGCCTCTTCTCACCGCGCCGCCGGAAATGCCGCGTCCGGCAGAACCAGCACCTGACCGATCTTGATGTGGTCGCTGCGGCCTAGATTGTTCATGGCGCGTAGCTGGGAGAGGGAGATGCGGTGGCGTTTGGCGATCTGCGCCAGCGTGTCTCCGCGTTGGACGCGATAGCCCGGCGGGCGGGGCGACTGGTCGAAGCGCTCGGCCTCGGGGAGCGACGCGAAGGCAACCTGAGGGTTCTCGACGCGACCGGCCGGCAACCGCAGTCGGTATCCGCGCGGCAGCGCGCGAGAGCCCTGCAGATACGACGCTCCCAGAGCCGGATTGAGATCGATCAGTTCGCTCCGGGTGACCGAGAAGGCGTCGAGGAGCGAGCCGAAACGCACCCATTGCGGCAGTTCGTACTCGTCGTGGACGAGAGGCGGATCGACGGCGAGATCGCCGAAGTACTTCTCGGGATTGCTCGCGATCTCGACCACCGCGAGGAACTCGCAGTAGAAATTCTGCGAGGCGAATCCGAATGACGGGCCGTCGTATTCCTGCAGGATCCGCTCGATGTCGGTGGTCCCGAGTTGATTCTTCGCGCGCAGCACGCCGCTCAGTCCGTGGTTGTACGAGACGATCGCCAACGGCCAGGTCCCGAGCACGTCGAGCGACCGCTTCAGGTAGGCGCCGGCCGCCTCGCTCGCGCGGAACGGATCGAGCCGTTCATCCAGGTCGTTCTCGACCCGCATGAAGTTTTTTCCGGTGTCGCTGGTGAACTGCCAGAGGCCGAGGGCGCCCACCTTCGAACGCGCGCTCGGATTGAACGAGGACTCGACGTGCGGCAGGCAGGCGACTTCGGCGGGAACGCCCATCGATTCGAACAGCTCGAGGATGTGTTCGCGGTAGCGGCCGGAACGCGCGAGGCTGGCCCGCATCTGGTCGCGCACTCCCGTCTGACTGCGGATCCGTTCACGCGCCCGGGTGAACCGGGCCAGCTCCGGCGCGTGCTCGAAGAGCACGGCGATACGCGCCTCCTCGGCCGTGTACCGCTCGGGAGTCTTGAGCGCGAGTTGCTCCAGTACGTCGCCGTAGAACTCCATGCGCTGGTCCACGCGATCCGAGAATTCCTCGCGCGACATCCCGTCGGCCTCGACCACCTCGTAGACGATCCACGGATACCGCTGATCGTGGATCACCTTCTGGTCGCCCCCGTAGTGGCCGAAGATCCGCACCCAGAACTCGACGCGCGCGCGCAAGTCTTCGGGACAGGGAAAGTTCGCGGTGCCGTACTGCGTCTCGCTGACCTGGCCATGCACGCCCGAGGCCGCGGCGTCGGCCGGATCCCCGAGGTTGCCTTGGCCGGTGGCGGCAGGAGCGAGGGCGAAACACGCGGTCCAGGCCAAGAAAACTCCCCAGGTCGCCGCGGAGAACCGGCGTGAGGGGCGGAGGCTCGAAGAAGGGGAAGACACGGTTCTCGATTGCTCCCATGGCTTCGGTCGGTGGGCTCGTCCGGCGCGCCGGACTCTCGACGGCGTCGCGGCTTGTGTCGAACGAGGACGTCGACCATCTTATCGACCGGATCCGGGGCCAACAAGAGAAGGGAGGCAGATGGATCGCCCGTCCGGACCGCTCGGAACCATCGTCGTGCAGGCGGCAGGACTCGCCAAGAGGTACGGCCCGATCGTCGCGGTCGACGACGTCTCCTTCGAATTGAGGTCGGGCGAGATACTGGGCTTCCTCGGCCCCAACGGCGCCGGCAAGTCGACCACGCTCCGCATGCTCATCGGATTCCAGTATCCCGACGCCGGGACGGTGCTCTTGCGGGGTCGAGATATCTTTCGCCAGGGCTCGCTCGCGCGCGCTTCCCTCGGCTATCTGCCGGAGCAACTCCCGCTCTACACCGACCTCTCGGTGCGGGAGTATCTGAACTACTTCGCGCGACTCAAGCGGGTGCCGTCGGTGGCCGCCGCCGTCGATCGCGTCGTCGAGCGATGTGACTTGGGCGCGGTCGTCCAGCGCGCCTGTGGCAATTTGTCCCGCGGCTACCGTCAGCGGGTCGGGCTCGCTCAAGCGCTGCTCGCCGATCCCGAACTCTTGATCCTCGATGAACCGACATCGGGCCTCGATCCGAATCAGATCCATGACTTCCGCGAGATGGTGCGGGCGCTCGGCCGAGAGCGCGCGGTGTTGCTCTCGACCCATGTGCTCCCCGAAGCGATGGAGCTGTGCGACCGCGTGCTGGTGCTGCACCGAGGGCGGGTCGTCGCCTCGGGCAGTCCTCGCGACATCGGCGCGCACGAGGCCGGCGCGCACTCGGCCCTGCTCCGGTCGGACGAGCCCCCGTCGGCCGATCTGAGCGCACGGTTCGGTCTGGTCGCGGAGGGTCGATCAGGAGTCTTCCGCGTGACGCGCGATCTCGACGCCGACGACGCGCGCGCCTTGCTCGCGGTCATCGTGGAGAAACGTTGGGAGCTGCTCGAGTGGCAGACCGGCGCGAGCGGACTGGAGGCGGCGTTCCGCCGTCTGACCTTGGGAGAGGAGGCCGCGTGAGGCCGGCGGCTTGGTTGATCGCGGGACGGGAGACCCGCAGCGTGGTCGGTTCTCCGGGCGGGCTCGTCGTGTTGGGGACGTTCTGGTTGGTGGCGGGGATCCTCTTCGTCAGCCTGCTCTTCCGATTTCGAGATGGATGGCTCCAGGTGGCGCAGACCGGTGGGCTGCGCACCGAGACCGTCGGGCTCCACGTCAACGACTGGGTCGTGCGTCCATTGCTCTACAACTTGGGCACGGTGCTGATCCTGTTCGTGCCGCTGCTGACCATGCGCAGCTTCGCCGAAGAGCGTCGCAGCGGGAACCTCGAGCTGTTGATGTCGCAGCCGCTGCAGGGCGCCGATCTGGTCTTGGGCAAGTTCTTCGGGGCGACCGGCGCGCTCTTCGGCGGACTCGCCGTGCTCCTCGGACACCTCGCCATCCTCGGGCTGGTCTCGCGGCCCGACTGGCCGGCGGCGCTCGTCGGGCTGCTCGGGCTCGGCCTGCTCGGATCGTTCTTCGTCGCGGTCGGCATCCTGCTCTCCGTCCTCAGTCGCTCACCGATCGAAGCGGCCGTGCTCTCGTTGGGCGCGTTGCTCCTCGTGGTCGTCGCGCCGGGCGGCGGCGGCGGGGGCCCGGGCTGGTTGGCGTCCGCGCGCGAATTCCTCGCTGTGTTGCCGAGATTCGAGGACTTCACCCGCGGGCTGCTCGATCTGGGTCACGTCTTCTTCTTCGTCGGCGCGATCTTCGTCTTGTTGGCGGCGGCGCTGCGCGGACTCGATCTCGTCCGCTGGCAGGGATGACGCGGATGACGCGGCTGGCGGAGTCGTCCAAGGAGAGCCGCACCTCACCGCTGCTGTATCTCGGCGTCTCTCTCCTCGGAGTGGGGGCGCTGCTCTCTACGGTCCTGGGCGCCAACACTTATCTGCCGCGGCTGCTCATGCTCGGGGGAGTGATCGTCTGCGGGATCGGGCTGCACCGCTCCGCACGCGCGCTGCAATTCGTTCTCTTTCGCGCGCGCGCCGTGGCCGAGCCCGGCCCCGCGCTCTCCTGGATCCTGGCGGGATCTCTCGGACTCGTGCTGGCCGTCGGCTTCGGCCTGCGCGGGATCCGGGTCGATCTGACCGAGCGCGGCATCAATCGGCTGAGCGCGACGAGTTCCGCCGCGCTGGCGCAACTGAACGACGAGATCGAGTTGGTGGGCGCGGCGCGCGAGACGTCGCCGGCGCGCGGACGCATCGGCGAGATCCTCGAGGTGTACCAAGCCGGCTCTCCGCGGATCCGCACGCGGCTCATCGATCCCGAACGCGAGCCGGAGGAGGCCCGCGCGCTGCTGCTCACCCGCGGCGATGTCATCGTCGTGCGTCGGGGCGACGTACGGCAGGAGGTCTCGATCCTGGAGGAGGCCGATCTGACGCAGGCGATCCTCCGCGTCGACGACCCGTCACGCCCGATCCTCGGAGTGCTGGAGGGACATGGCGAAACCGCGGAAGGACGCGCGAAGCTGACCGATCTCCGCACGCTGCTGACGGCCGCGGGACTCGAATACCGCACCCTGCGGCTGAGTGAGATGACCGACGTGCCGCGCGCCGTGCGCGCGCTCCTCGTGCCGGGTCCGCAGACCGCGCTCCTGCCGGGCGAGGTCGATGCGATCGCACGTTTCCTCGACGGCGGCGGGCGCGCCGCCATCTGGATCGATCCCGGCGCGCCCACCGGTCTGGAAGAGTATCTCCGCACGCGAGGTATCGAGGTGGATGGACGTCCGATCCAGGACAGCGGTGGGGTGACGCAGTCGGTCGGGCTCGGTCCCGAGACGATCGGCATCAATCGCTTCGGCGACCACCCCGTGACCAAGGGACTCTCCGTGGGGATAGTCCTGCCCGGCGCGACCCGTGTCGGGCTCGCGGCGACGCCGGTTTGGGGGATCGATGGCGCCGACCTCTTGCGGACCGGATCGGCCGCTCGACTCGCGCCGCTCGGCGATCGTCCCGGCGCTGCCGCTCCCGCCGTGATCTCGGTCGCGGCCGCACTGGAATGGGAGACGTCCGCGGTCGGGGCCGGCGCCGACTCGGTGGGACCGGCGGAACGCGGGGCGGCCCGCCTGCTGGTGGTCGGCGACAGCGATTTCGCGCGCAATTCCGGCCTCGGCCTCTACGGCAATCGAGAGTTCGCGGCTCGCATCTTCGGCTGGCTCAGCGAGCGCAGCTACCTGCTCGAGTTCCCGCCGATCGATCGCAGCGGGACGCCGCTGCGCGTCGGAGTGGGCGGACTCCGCGCCGTCGCCTACACCGTGCAACTTGCGATGCCGCTGCTTCTCTTCGCACTCGCGTTCCGCGCCTGGGGCCGACGCCGCTAGCTCACGATGACGCCGCCGACGGAACGCAGGACGCCCTGGACGCCGCTTCTCCTCGGCGCTCTCCTCGTGGCCGCGGTGATGTGGGTCGCGTCGGAGCAGAGCGCCGTCCCGAAGGTCGATCCCGACGCGAACTCCGTCGGCCCGCCGCCCGAGTTCCTCCGGCCCGACCGGGTGATCTTCGAGGGGCCGCGCTCCTCGCTGGTGGTCGAGCGCGTCGGCGAAGAGTGGTGGATCCGTCGGCCCGTCGACGACCGCGCATCGATCGAGCGCATCGCCGAGACGCTTCGACAGCTCTCGCTGCTACGCGCCGATCGTCTCTTGCCGTCGGAGGATCGCGCCCGCTACGGACTGACGCCGCCCGCGCGCCGCATCCGGTTGGAGCGAGACGGCGCCAGTTGGAGTCTCGGCATCGGCGACAGCGCGGCCATCGGGTCGGCTTTCTACGCGCTACGCGAGGAGCCGCCGCCGAAACTCTTCCTGCTGGATCGCTATTCCGCGCGGCGTTATTTCATGGCCGATCTGGACGGCCTGCGCGACGCGGTCGCGCTGCCGCTCGATGTGGGCCCCGTCGACTCCGTGCATGTCCTGACGCGGGAATCGAGCCTGCGCGCGCGTCGCATCGATGCGGAGCATTGGCAGGCGCTCTCACCGCCGGACGTTTCTCTCGATCCGCTGCGGATCAACCGCATGCTCGATCGGTTCCGCCAGCCGAGCATGGAGAACTTCATCGACCGACCGACCGATCTCGCGGCGCTCGGTCTCGATCCTCCGCGCGCGACCTGGCTCGTGTTCCAGCGCGGGGTGGTCGAGACGCTGCTCATCGGTCATCCGCGCAGCGCGCCGCCCGGGATCTGGTGTCGCCCGGCCGGTCGCCGCTGCGTCGCGTTGCTGCCGTTGCAGCACTACCGCGATATGGTCGACGGCTGGCCCGGACTGGCGGACTTGCGGCTCCTCGGTCTTCCTCCCGACAGCGTGGTCTCGATCGCCTACCTCGCGCCCGTCGGCGCGGGGTCGTACGTCCGCTCCGCGGAGGGATGGTTGAACGAACTCACCGGTTCGCCGGTCGACGAACCGGCCGCCTTGCAACGGGACCTTCTCGGTCTGGCCTCGCTCCGCCAGCGTCCTCGACCAGAGTCGATGGCGCGAGCCGCGCGCTCTGCTCGATTCATCGTGCGAGACGCACCGCTCGTGCTGCGACTCGCCTCGGCCACGCGGGCGGAGACGTTGGCGCTCGCGCCGCCGCACGACTCGCTCGCTTCCGCGTGGAGCAGTCGCTGGCCCGATCCCGGTTTGGTCGATGCGGGCGCCTGGCGGAGTTGGGCGTACCGCGCCGCGCGCTCGCGCTGACCCTGAGAGACACGCGACTCGACTCGGCGCCCGCCCCACCGATCTCCACCCGGAACGCACTTCGTTCTCAAGCGGGACGACAGAGACGCCGACTCCAACTCAGGGACCGATTCCAGAAAGGGGAGAAGTCATGAAGAACGACTCTGTCAACCTGTGCGACCCGAAGCAGATTGCGAAGAAGGGGTACACCGGCTGCAAGACGACGAAGACCGTCGTCTCGTTCGCGAAGAAGTACGGCGTGCCCTGCTGTTGGTACAAGCCGAACAACGGGCCGCGCATGTTGCTCGTCGAGATGAATCAGTTCGGGACGACGTTCAAGCAGGTCAAGAGCGGCGCCTGGACGAACACCTCGACGAATACCGGCGCTTCCGGCTCCAACCCGAACAATTGGAACCTGAAGGCGACGGGCGGCGCGAAGCGAGCGTCGACGACCACGACCAAGGCCAAGACGAACGCCAACCGCAACGGCGGCGCGACGAACAATCGCTGGAACACCGGAGCGAAGAAGGTCACCTCCAAGAACACGAACGCGCGCACGACCGCGAACTACGGCATCCGCAAGATGACCGCGTCGAGTCGGCGCACGAACGCGAACTCGGGGCGTATCCGCCGCGCTGCCTGATCGAATCCCCGGGCCGAGTCGCTCGTCGACTCAGCTCCGAGGGAGTAGCGTGAGCCCGGAGGCCGTTCGCGGTCGCCGGGCTCTTCTGCGTTTGGAACCCGGCCCTCGCCTTGACCCGCTCCTCCGACGCGCCCTAGACTGCCGCGCCCAAGGGAAGGGAGAGAGATGAGCGAGCCCCTGATCGTCTTCACCACCGTCGGGAATCCCGAGCAGGCGAAGCATCTGGGACGCGAACTCGTCGAGAGCCGACTCGCCGCCTGCGTCTCGTGCATGCCGGACGTGGTCTCCATCTACCGCTGGGCCGGCGCGGTGCAAGAGGATTCGGAAACGCTCCTCTGGATCAAGACGACGCGGGCACGCGTCGAGGCGCTTCGTCTGCATCTGCTGCGGATCCATCCCTACGAGGCGCCGGAGTTCCTCGTCGTCTCGATCGAGCAGGCGGGCGAGGCGTACCTGCGGTGGCTCGAAGAGAGCACGGCGCCCGCGGCTCACGCTCCGGGCAGCGTGAGCGGGCCGCTGGCATGAGGGCGCCGTGCGGGGTTCTGACGCTCGCGACCGACTTCGGTCTCCAGGACAGTTATGTCGGCACGATGAAGGGTGTGATCCTCCGGATCCTGCCCGATGCGCGCATGGTCGACCTCACGCATCAGATCACGGCGCAGGACGTGGTCGAGGCGTCGCTCGTGCTGGAGAACGCCTATCGATTCTTTCCCGCCGGCACCGTCCACGTCGTGGTGGTCGATCCGGGGGTGGGGACGCCGCGCCGCGCGATCTTGATCGCCACGCCCGAGGCCTATTTCGTCGGGCCGGACAACGGCACGTTCACCCGCGTCCTCGGCAGCGAATCCGAGCGGCGCATCTTCGAGATCTCGGCGGAGCAGTTCCTTCTTCCCGCCATCAGCGACACGTTCCACGGCCGCGACATCTTCGCGCCCGCCGCGGCGTATCTGGCCAGCGGCGTCGCGCCCGAGGAGTTCGGTCCTGAGATCTCCGATCCGATCGTCCTCCCGCTGCCGGAGCCGCGCGTCTGGTCGCATCGCATCGTCGGTCAGGTCATCTACGTCGACAGCTTCGGCAACGTGATCACCAACGTCTCGCACGAACTCTGGGACCGGGAAGTGCGCGATCGGACCTTCCTCATCTCGATCAACGGCAAACGGATCGACCGCGTGGTCCGCACCTACCTGGATCAGGAAATGGGGGCGACCCTGGCGCTCTTCGGCAGTAGTGAGTTGCTGGAAATCGCGGTCGCCGGAGGACGAGCCGACCGCCGCATCGGCGCCGGCAAGGGGGACACGGTCGTGATCGATTTGGACGGCGCCGCCCACGGGTGACCGTGCCGCGCTCCGGACCCGACGGGGGCCGCAGGGGCTGTGCTATCCTGCCCCCTGCCCAACCCGAGCCCAATGCCGGAGGTCAGATGCAGCGTATGCCGTCCCGCCGCCCCGTCGGCCTCATCCCAACGACTCTCCTCATCGCCGGATTCGCCCTGGGGGGTTCCTTCGTCGGTCCCGCCTGGGCCTACAGCACCTACTACGCGAACCTCCACTCGCACTGCATCCTGTCGGACGGGATCGGGACGGCCGCCGAGGCGTTCACCTACGCGCGTGATGTCGCCAACATCGACGTGCTCGCGCTGACCGACCACACGCACCTCCTGTCGGCGGCGGAGTACAGTTCGCTCCTCACGCAGGCGACCACCTCGACCACCGACGGCGTTTTCGTCGCGCTCGGGGCCCAAGAATTCGGCAATCTCAACGACTTCAACCACATCAACATCTATGACGCGTCGACGCGGAATCCGAACCCGACCGAGAATCTCACCGCCTGTTACAACTTCATCGTGACCTCGGGCGCCTTCGGCTCGTTCTGCCACCCGAATCCGAACTACGGGTCGAACTTCGACAACCTCACTTTTTATCCCCAGTACGCGGACGCGATGCGGGCGATCGAGGTCGTGAACGGCCTGGCCAGCAACGACTACGAGCCGCAATTCCTGCAGGCGCTCGCCAACGGCTGGAAGCTCGGACCCGCAGCGAATCAGGACAACCACCAGGGCGAGTGGGGCGACAAGGAGAATACGAATCTCGGCGGGCGGATCTACCTGACCGGGATCCTGGCTGACCAGTTGACCAAGGCCGACATCTTGGAAGCGCTGCGCGCGCGCCGTTTCTTCGCCATGGAAGTCGATCCGCCTTCCGACCGCATGGAGGTGACGTTCGAGGTCGACGGGCACCCGATGGGCTCGGTTGTGACCACCGGCACCGGCCCCGTCTTCACCGCGACAGCCCGCGCGATCAACGGCACCGGGCTCTTCAATCGCGTCGAACTGTTTCGCGACGGCGTCATCATCGACACGAAGGTGCTGATCGGGAATCAGATCAGCTACCAGTACCAGGACAACCTCTCCGACGGCGAGTCGCACTACTACTTCGCGCGATTCCGGCAAGTGGACAGTGATCGCGCGTGGACCGCGCCGGTCTGGGTCACGGCGGAACTCGACCCCTCGTCGGTCGAAGAGTCGCCGCCGCAGCTCGGGCCGGGCGACGTGGCGCTCCTCCCGAGTTCGCCCAATCCGTTCCACCCGAAAACCGACCTGCGTTTCGTGCTGCCCGCCCGGAGCGAGCCAGGTCCCTACCGCGTGCGCGTGGCCATCCACGATGCGAGTGGGCGCGAGGTCTGCGATCTCGGCGAGAGGCTGCTCTCGGCCGGAGAGCATCGCTGGACCTGGGACGGTCGCGACGACCAACGCCGTCCCGCGCCTGCCGGAGTCTATCTCTACACGGTGAGCGGCCGCGGATTGACGCCGAGTACGTCGCGCGTCGTGCTCCTCCGCTAGGTTCGACGCGACCGCATGGCGATCGCCCTCGATCTACTTCTCATCGTCGCGTTCCTCCTCGCGATCGCCGCGGGCTGGAGCAACGGCGCGGTGCGCGAGGCCTGCTCCTCCGCCGGTCTCGTCGCGGGCGTCCTCGGCGGATTGCGTTTCGCGCCGTGGGCGCTCGAGCAGGCGCCGGCCTCGATGGGGAAGATTCCCGGGGCCGACGCCGTGGCCTTCGTCGCCGTCTTCCTTGGCATCTTCATCTTGGCGCTACTCGTCGGCAGCGCCTTGGCCATCTTGGTGGAAGGGAAGAAGCTCTCCGGTCCGAGCCGGCTCCTCGGCCTCGCCCTCGGCGCGCTGCGGGGCTTGGTCTTGATGCTTCTCCTGGCCGGCGCGGTGGTCATGATCTCCCCGCGCGGATCGACGACGCTGGCTCGCTCGCGCGTCTTGCCGACACTCTCGAGTCCGATGGAGCGCGCGCTGACGCTCTTGCCCCAGACCGTGCGCGAGCGCTTTCGGCTGAGGTGGGACGCGATCCCGTTCAGTTCGGCGCGGAACCCGGCGCCGGAGGCTCCGCGCTCGTCGGTCTGAGGTTTCCGCGGTGGAACCACGATTGCTCGTAGGCGGCGCGGAGGTCGGCCCCGAGCATCCTGACGATGCCGAGGATCGGCGCCGCCAGCAGCGCGCCCGGCACTCCGAACAGAATCCCGAATGCCAACACTCCGAGCAGGACCACGAGCGGGTGCAGGCCCAGCCCGGCCCCTTGCACGCGCGGCACCAGGACCTGACCTTCGATGATCTGGATCACGGTCAAGACGATCGCCGTGATCGTGAGCGACCCGACCGGATCCGGCGCGATGAGCGAAGCCAGCAGCGCCATCAAGATCGTGATCCAGAATCCCACGACCGGCAGCAGCGAGAAGATTCCACCCAGGAGTCCGAGCGCCAAGGCCCCGTCGAGTCCCGCCATGGTGAAACCGATCGCGAAGAGAACCGCCTCGATTCCCGCCACCACGAACTGTCCGCGGAGGTAGCGCCCCAGCACGTATTGCGACGCGGCGCCGAAGCGGGCCATCGCCGGTCGGAAGCGCGGGGGGGTCCAGTTCTGCGCGTTCTGTTGCAGCCCGCTCCAGTCGACCAGGAAGTAGAAGGCGATGAGCGGCGCGAGGAGCGCCGCGCCGAGAATCCGCGCGGCTTGCCCGATGCCGCGACCGATGTCGGCCGCGCTGGCCGCGGCCGGTTTGACCAGCGATTCCAATCGGTGGAGCCACGCGCTGTAATCCTGTCCCAGGAACGTTCCGCTACCGGAGGGCGCCGAGACCTCCAGCGGTAGCCGCGCGATGATGTCGTCCGCCCACCTCCGCACGATCTCGAATGCTTCGGGCGCTCGCGCGACGAGCGTGCTGACCTGCCCGATGAGGGTCGGAACCAGGATGACGGTCGCGGCCACGGCGCCGACCAGCAACGGAAGCAGGGCAAGGAGAGCGGCCAGCCCGCGCGGGACACGCCGAGATGCGAGTCGCTCCACCGTCGGCTGCAACCACATCGCCAGGAGCAGGCCGCCGACCAGAGGATAGACAACCCATCGGAGGTAATGGAGAATCGCGGCCACGAGTACGAGCCCCATGGCCCAGAGCACCGCTTGTCCCGACTGTCGCTGCCGGAGCGGCCAAACGAGGGCGCACGTCGCGAGGAAGACCGGCGCGACGCCGAGCGTGCGATACGCCGCCCAGAGGACGAGGGAAAAGGCCGGCACCAGCAGCCAGCGATGCGGCGCCGGCGTCATCTTGCAGGAGACTCCACGTCATGCCTTTTCGAGTGCTCGGAACTCGCGTCGAATGGACGCCAGAATCGCAGCGCCCCACCGCCGGGGACCTTCTCCTGCTCCCGGCGAACGAACATCTCTGGATGACCAGCGGCCCCGGCTTGGAACTGAAGAAGTCCCTGGGGAAGGAGATCGAACTGGAAGCGGTCCGCCAGGGTCCGGCCGAGGCGGGCACGGTGGTCGTCACATCCGCCGGCTCGCTCGGCTATGGCCAGCTCGTGCATGCGGTAGTCTCGACGGTCGATCATGTCTGGGCGCCCGGCGCCGGGGAGGCCGCTGTGGTGGCCGCGATCGCCCATGCCCGTGAGCGAGGCGCGCGCACGCTCGTCGCCTGGCCGTTGTATCGCGGCGTCGCCGCCGCCGACCGGGCGGTCGCGGCGAAGGAAATGATGCGTGGGTTCGTCCAGGGATTGGACGGACGGACCCGGCTCACGGTGGTTTCGGTGCTCTTCGCCGACGAGGCGGAACAGGCGCTCCTGCAGCGAACGATGGTCCAGGTCCTGGGCGAGGTCACTTGAACGCCTGTCCCAGCGCCACCATTCCGAGCGAGACCGCCATGAAGGTGGCGTGGAGCGCGCAGGTGAGGAAGGCGGCCCGGCCGATCGGAATTCCGGCCACCACGGACAACCCCGCCGAGAGTGGAACGAGTCGGTACAGTTCGAAGAGATCGAAGAACTGCATCGCCGTGAAGAGGCCCGCGCTCTCTGGCGAAACGAGCGAGGCCGGTCCGGCATAGACATGGACGTTGCCGCTGATCGCCCGCAGCGGAAGCAGCAGGAGATCTCGCGGCAGGCCCACCAGGGTGGACAGTCCGACCACTCCGAGCACCCGACCGAAGCTGGTTCGACCGCCCAGGACGAAGTTCGCGCCGAAGGCCAGGAGCGCTGCCGGCAGGAGGAACTGAAGGAGCGCCTGGCCAACGATGCGACTGCCGGCGAGTACCGCGGGGGAGGTCATCGACTCCATCATCTGCATCATCTGTTCGCGTTGCTCCTCGGACATCTCCCCGGCGTCCGCCATCGACGCGTCGATGGCGTCCATCTGGGCGTCTCGATAGAGGTCGCCCAGGGCGAAGGAATCCCCGAGATGGACCGCCGCCCCGATGAGAAACGGAATCCACCAGAGGGCGGCTGTTCGGGGTGGGTCGTAGGCGCATTTGGGAGATGTGAAGAGACGCACGAAACGCGTCAGCATCGACGGGCCACGGTCCGAGGCCGGGATCGGGTCCACAGGAGGTCCTCCATGACCAACAGTCGAAACGGCGGGCGGATTGTCGGACCGGTTCATCCGAAGTGTCAAGGTGGCCCGACGAAGGTCGCGAAACATTGCTATTTGACCGTTTCGCGCCTGCCGATGGACAATCGGAAGGTATCGCGTCTCGGGTTCGGCGCGCACCCCTCCAGGGAACGACAGCTTTGAAGTCCCGTCTGAAACTAGTCGCGCTCAATCTCGTGGACGCCGCATTACTCAATGCGGCGTTCCTTTCAGCGTTGGCCCTCCGTTTCGACGGATCGATCCCGGCGCGGTACGTCGCTGCGTATGCTGGCGCGGCGCCCGCGGTCACCTTCTGGATCCTCTTCCTGCTCAACGCGGCCGGGATCAACCGGTCCCTCTGGCGCTATGCGGGCGTTCCGACGCTCCTGCGCATCGTGCAGACGCTCACGCTCGGTTTCGGAGCGCTCTATCTCGCGAACGCCCTCTTCGAACCCAATCTGCTTCCGAAGAGCGTCGTGATCCTCAGCTGGATCCTCTCGACTGGTCTGATTTTGGCCAGCCGGACCGCCTGGAAGGTGCGCCGGTTGCGGCAGCGTAGGCACCGGGGGGGAGGCGAGACGCGCATCCTCATCGCAGGGGCCGGCGACGTCGGCGCACGCGTGGCCGACGAACTCCTGCACGGAGTCCGGTACTCCGGCACGCCGGTCGGATTCGTCGACGACGACGCCCGGAAATTCGGTCGTCACGTCGAGGGCCTCGAGGTCCTCGGCAGCACATTCGACCTACCGCGGCTGATCAAGGAACATGGCATCCACCAGGTCATCATCGCGGCCCCTTCGGCTCCCGCCCGCCTGGTCGGGCAGATCGTCGCCTTCTGTCAGGAAGCGGGCGTCGCGTGCAAGACGATGCCGGGGATGGCCGATTTCATCCACGGACAGGCGGCCCTCGGACAGGTCCGGGATGTCGAGATCGAAGACCTTCTGGGTCGAGAATCGGTCGTGATCGACAACGAGGGGATCGAGATTCGTGTCCAGGGACGCGCCGTTCTCGTCACCGGCGCCGGAGGCTCGATCGGCTCCGAGCTCTGTCGCCAGATCGCGCGGTTCCATCCGAAGCAACTGGTCGCGGTCGATCACTGCGAGAACCGGCTCACCTTCCTGGGTCTCGATCTTGCCGAACACTTCCCCGAACTGTCGCTCCTCCTCGTCGTGGCCGACGTGCGCGATGAGTCCGGCATGGAAGAACTGATGCGCACGCACGGACCCGACCTGGTCTTCCACGCCGCGGCGCACAAGCATGTGAATTTCCTCGAACGGTCGCCGCGGGAGGCGGTGTTGAACAACATCCTCGGCACGCGGAATGTTGCGCGCGCCTGCGCCGCGGTCGGCGTCGAGACCTTCGTCTTCATCTCGACCGACAAGGCGGTGAACCCCTCCAGCGTCATGGGCGCCACCAAGCGCGCGGGGGAGATCCTCCTGCAGGCAATGGCGCGCGACACGAAGACCACGTTCGTGGCGGTGCGCTTCGGCAACGTGCTCGGGAGCGATGGAAGCGTGCTGCCGATCTTCCGCCGTCAGCTCAAGAGGGGCGGGCCGCTCACGGTGACGCATCCCGACGCGCGCCGTTACTTCATGACGATCCCCGAGGCGAGTCAGCTCGTCATCCAGGCCGCGCTGCTGGGGGACAACGGAGAAGTCTTCGTCCTCGACATGGGGGAGCCGGTCCGCATCGCGAGTGTGGCCGAGCAGTTGATCCGACTTTCCGGCCTGCGGCCAGGGATCGACGTCGAGATCCAGTACATCGGACTGCGCCCCGGCGAGAAGATGGAAGAAGAGCTGCTGACCGAGTCGGACCGCGCCAAGGTCACGCGCCACTCGAAGATCTTCCGCTGGGATCTCGATCCCGTGGAGCCGCGCTGGGTCGAGGAGTCGGTCGACGCCCTCATTCGATTGGCCCAACACGCGCCTCCGGCCGAGATCCGACTCTCACTCGGTCGTCTGGTGCCGGAGTATCAGGTGCTCGCGGTCGCGCCACTACCTTTGGCAGCCGAGGTCGGGGCCGCTCAACTGTCTATCACCCAAGCAGTTACCGAGAGTCCTCCGAGTCTGATCGGAACGCGTCCGGGGCGCGGGCGCTTGTCGCGAGCGTCGGATCTCGGACCCCAGCGGATGATCGACATCGTTGTCTCCAGCGCGCTCCTCGTCGGCCTGGCGCCTGTCGCCGGGCTCGGTTTCGCCCTCTACCGCATCGCCGGCTCGGGACGCGTGCGCTTCGTTCGAGAAACCCGGATCGGCCGCAACCGCCGCGTGAACGACCGCCGAGCGGCCGCTTCGGGCAGCCCGATCGATCGTCGCGGCAACGACCGGCGCAAGCGGCCCCTGCCCGGTCCGCCCTTCCTGACCTATCGGATCGAGATGGACTCGCCGGAGCGCAATCAGTTCCAGCGATCCCTGGCCGGCGGGCTCGCTCGCTACCGGCTGGACCGTGTGCTCCTGCTGTGGAATGTCGCTCGGGGCCAGATGAGCCTGATCGGCCCCTCGGCGCGATTGCTCGACGAGAGTAGCTTCACGCAGGATTGGCCTTCGACCTGGGCCTACTCGCGCCGTCCGGGGTTGATCTGGGTGGGCCGGACCGACGCGAAAATTCTGGGCGCCAATCCGATCATGACCGAACCCGGGGCAGCCGATCCGAACGAGGGGTCCCGGGGAGAGATCGGAACGCTGCTCCGTTCGGTCCCACGCTTGCTCCGCGGCCGGGATACTGCGACGGTTCAGACCGTCGCGGTCGAGGAGCCCGAACCTCACGAGGATTCGGACGACAGGAGGCCGGTCGAACGGTGAAGGAGCGGGATGGAACAGGGAGGTGGTCGATGAAGAGAGCGCAGACTCAGTCGGGGATCGCAGGGATGGCGATCCTCTTCGCGTTCCTCTTGGGAGTCGGGTTCCTTGGCGGACCGTCGACGCAGGACGCGGTCGCGGCGGAGGAGTACATCCTCGGGCCGGAGGACGTGATCTCGGTGACGGTCTGGGAGCACCCTGAACTCAGTCGAACGGCGGTCGTGCGGGCCAACGGGAGCGTCACGCTCCCGCCGCTCGGAGACATTCCGGCGGCCGGCAAGGCGACGTCCATCCTGGCGCGTGAGGTCGAGCGGTCCCTCTATTCGACGCTCCGTCAGACCACGCAGGTGACCATCACCGTCATCGCGTTCAACAGCCGGAAGGTCACGCTGGCGGGAGCGGTCAACGCTCCGGGCCGCTACAACTTCGAACAACTTCCGGACTTGATGGATCTCCTCGGTCAGGCGGGCGGATTGGGCCCGGGGGGAGACCTCTCGTCGGTTCGGATCGTGCGCCGGTCGGAGTCAGGGCAGCAGACGATTCCGGTCGATCTCTCCTCCGCCATGCTGACCGGCGACATGACAGGGATTCCCCGACTCGAGGCTGGCGACGTGGTGTACGTGCCGTCGTCCGGCGCGACCGCGGGTTCCGCCGTGGCCGGGGAGGGCCTCACCGTCCTGGGCGAGGTGTTGCGGCCCGGCTCCTATGGCGCTGGCGCGGGATGCGATCTAGCGCAGGCGCTCGCCATCGCGGGCGGCACGACCCGCGACGCCGACCTCGGTCGGATCGAGGTGCTGGTTCGCGACGAGCTCGGCGGATCGTTCCTGTTGACCGTCGATCTCGACCAGGAGATGCGCGATGGACGGCCCGGGCCGCTCGTGCGCTCGGGCGACACCGTGCGCGTTCCTTCGCGCTCTTCCACCACAGCCGGGCGCGTCTGGGGCGCGATGCGTGTCGGACTGAGCGCGACGCGAGACATCCTCAATCTCTTCCTCATCCGAGACGCGCTGAACGACTAAGTCACCTGAGATCCGTCGACCGGGGCGCGGGATCCACCCGCGCGGAGGCTCGACAGTTCGGAGAGGCATGGAACCGCCCAAGCGGATGCGCGAGACCGTCGACCTGAAGTCGTATGCGTTGCTCCTGTGGCGACGCAAGTGGGTCGTACTGCTCCCGATGCTCTTGACCAGCATCATCGGTTGGATCGTGACCATGCCGCGCTTCATGCGGCCGGTCTACCGCTGCAGCGCCACGCTGATGATCGAGTTGCCCCGCTCGGTGAGCAAGGAGCTGGCCTCGATCGTGAATGCGCCTTCGATCGGAGAGCGCATGGCGCGGATGGAGAGCCAGATCCAGAGCGACGAGTTCCTCACGATCCTGATCGACCGAGCCAACATGCGCGACGACCCGTGGGTCCAGGATTGGGCCAAGAAGAACAAGAAGCGGTATCCGGACATGTCCGAAGCCGACTTGGCCGACCTCTGGCTCCGTCGGTATCTGCGCGGGACCGTCTCGATGCAGGCCCGCGGCGACGGCACGTCGAACCTCATCACCGTGGCCGTGGCCGACTACTATCCGGAACGCGCCGAAGCGCTGGTGCGGAACATCGCCAACAACATCATCGAGGCGAACAAGTCGGCGCAGCGGGAAGCGACGCAGGCGACCGAGGTCTTCTCCACCACACAACTCCTCGAGTACAAGCAGAAGCTGCAGGACGCCGAGGCGAAGCTGGAAGCGTTCAACCGCGGTCAGGCCGGGCGGCGCATCACGGCGGTGTTGGTGACCGAGCCGATCCTTCCGCAGGTCGAAGAAATGCGCAACGGCGCGCGGGACGACCTCGTGTTCCAGAGATCGCAAGCACAGTCATCCGCGCAGCGCCTCGCGCAACTCGGCGGTTCCTCCACCCAAGTCGACGCGATCCTGCGCGCCGCCGCGGTGGCCCGCGCGATCACCGACGGCAAGAATCTCGAGGAGACGTACGTTCGCCAGAGCATCCTCGACGCGGGTTCGCTCAACAGCTCGGCGCGGGCGACCGCGCTCCAGTTGGCCCGAGGAGTCGAGGGCACACGGTCGGATGTCCGCAGCGGACTCGCGGCGACGGCGCTCGACGGCGCCGCTCTCGACGAAGCGGAAGAGTACGCCGTCACCTCGATCCGTCGGATCCTGGCCGAGACCCGCGTCGCCGCCTATGACCGGCATCTGCGCGAGTTCTCGAATCGCGTCGTCTCGGCGCCCGAGGCCGAGATCGAGATGCGGCGACTGCTCCAGGAAGTCGAGTACTACCGCGAACTGCGCGAAGTGTTCGTCAATCAGATCGCCTCATCGCAGATCTCCGAGGCGTATCAGGCGAGCCAGGTCGGCGAACGGATCTCGATCCTCGAACCGCCGCAACGTCCGCTCAAGCCGAGCAAACCGAACCGTCCGGCGATCGTCGCGATGTCGGTGTTGGTCGGAATGAGCCTCGGCCTCTTCGGCGCGTTCTTCCTGGAGCACAACGACCAGACGTTCCGCGATGTCCGCGAGCTGGAGGACGCGCTGCATACCAGCGTGATCGGGACCGTGCCGAATCTCCCGGCCCTCAACCGGCGCGTGGCGCCGAAGACCCCGGGGGAACGGGCGCCGTTCTTCCTGGAGCGTCTCTACAGCGAGTTCCTGCAGGACTCGCCAGGCTACCGCGAGTTCCGTCGCACCTCACTCTCGTTGCTGCGAGGAGGGGATGGGGGGCCGGCCACGATGCTCCTGACCAGCGCGCGGAGCGAAGAAGGGAAGTCGACCGCGGCCGCCTGTCTGGCGATGACGTTGGCGCGCGAGCTGCCCAGGGAACGCGTGATCCTCGTGGATCTCGATGCGCGCAAGCCGTCCCTCGCTCGCATGTCGGGACTCGACTGGACCGGCGCGGACGCGAACTCTCCAGACGTCAGCATGCTGCTCCGCGACCAACGCTGGGATGACGCCGCGCTGCGACCGATGCTGCTGCCGAACTTCTGGATCCTCCCGATGCGGACCGGAGCCGATCAGCATGGCGGCACCGTGACCGCGGAGTCGATTCGTTGGCTGCTGAAGGAACTCCGGCAGCGGGCGGATCGAATCGTGCTCGACGGACCTCCGAATCTGCCCGTTCCGGATCCTCTGGTCATCGGGCCGGAGGTCGACGCCGTCTTGATGGTGGTGAAGGCGGGATCGACGCCGAGGGAGACCGTCCGCCGCAGCTTCGAACTGCAGCGTCACTTCCACGACAACATCGCCGGCGTTGTGATGAACAACGCGGCCGAGGTGCTCCCCTACTACTACCAGTACAGCCACTATGGGTACGAGAACCGCGCCCGTGGCTGACGCGCTGGCTGCCTCGACCGGATCGACCCCGAGCGGCGCCACGCCGACGCCGAAGTGGCTTCCGCTGGCGGCGCTGGCGGCCGCTGCCCTCTTCGTCGTGGGATTCAACGGCACGATGAAGACGCTCTGGGAGGCCTGGCAGAACAACGAGAACTACTCGCACGGGCTGCTCATTCCTCCGATCGCCGCCTATCTCGTCTGGACGAAGCGAGAGGAGTTGCGCGCGCTGCCGCTGGCGCCGTCTTGGATCGGCATCGCCGTGCTCGGCCTCGGCGTGCTGCTGCAGCTCGTCGGCTTGCGCGGCGACGTTTCGATCTTCCAGGGGTACGCACTCGTCCTCGTCATCGCCGGACTCATCTGGGGTTGGGGCGGGAGCGCTTGGATCCGCGCGCTCTGGTTTCCGGTCGCGTTCCTGCTGTTCATGGTGCCGGTCTTCCCTTGGTTCATGAACGAAGTCAGCTTTCGCCTGAAGGTCGTCGCGACGACGGGCGCGGTCGCCATCGCGCATGCAATGGGCGTCGCCGTCACCCAACGGGGAATGGACCTCTTTTTCCCGACCGGTCGGCTCACGATCGAGAACGCCTGTAGCGGACTCAATTCGCTCATCGCACTGATGGCGTTGGGCGCCCTCTTCGCCTGGTTCGGAACGGGGTCGGGTTGGCGGCGCACGTTGCTCTTCATGGCTTCGTTTCCGGTCGCCGTCATCGCCAACGTCATCCGACTCGGCGCGATCTTCGTCATGGCGGCGGTCACCTCGACCGAGCGCGCCAGCGGTCGTTTTCATGACGTGGGAGGATTCGTCCTCTTCGGAGTGGCGCTGCTGCTCATGGCTGTCGTGAAGCGAGCGCTGAGGTGCTGAGCCGGATCGTGGCTACGCTCCTCCTCCTGGGCGGCCTCGCCGTCTACGTGCTGCTGATTCCTCCGCAGACCTCGGGCGGCGCGAGCCTGGACGTGCTCCCGCTGGATCTCTCGGGCCTTCCCGGCGAGGAACTCGCCATCGAACAGATGGTCCTCGATGATTTGAATCCCGACGCGATCCTCTCTCGCCGCAACACGCGGCCGGACGGGCTGCCGGTCTGGTTGGTCATCATCTACTTCGAGAATGCTCGGCTGGGCGCCCACGACCCCGAGCTCTGCTATCGCTCGCAGGGGTTCGAGGTGGCCGAAGCGCCGACCGGCGGGATCCCCACCGAACTCGGTCCGATCCCGGTCGTCTCGTTCGACGCGGTGCGCGGCTCGCGCCGCGAGATGGTTCGTTACTTCTGGTACACGGCGGGTCGACAGACGTTGGCCGAAGTGAAGGCGTTCCGTGATGAGATGTTCTTCCAGGGGCTGAAGAGCAACCGCTCGTTCGGCGCCTTCGTGCGGGTCTCGACGCTCGCCGGAGAAGACCCTGCTCTCTCCGAGGAGGTGCTGCGCGAGTACATCCGCGACCTCGCCCCCTATCTACCGCGAATGTTTCCTGATGTCCCCACGCAGGCGAAGGAGGACGAACGCAGATGAACCAGCTCAACTTGCTGGTCTGGGCCTGGATCGAGAGCGTGAAGGACATGATGCGACTTCGAGTGATCGCGCCGTTCGTGCTCCTGGGGGCAGCGCAACTCGTCGTGCTGCTCTCGTTGACGCAGTTCTTTCGGCCCGGGCTTTCGTGGCTCCTGGCGCCTTTCGTAGAGCGCTTCGGCGGGGAGCGAGCGCTCCACTATCCGGAGTTCTTCCTCCGGCTGCCGGCCATCTACGATCCCGTCACCATCACCATCGACTGGATCGTGGGCAGCTTCCTCCTCGGGGTGGGCGTGCTGCTCGTCTGGGAATCGGCCTCCGGGACGCGCATGCCCGACACCTGGAAGCGCGCGCGGAGCCGCTACCTGGGTCTGCTCGCCGTCTCGCTCCCGACGGTGCTGCTCCTGATGCTCTTCCTCGGCGTCCTTCCGTCGTTCTTTCCGGTGCTGGAGACACTGCGCGGAAATCTCCTGCGCTTGTACGGGGTCGCCAAGCTCGCCGTCGCCGCCGTGATCCAAGCGCTCTTCGTCTACTCCGCCATGTATGTCTTGATCGATGGACAGACGTGGCGGGCCGCCCTGGGCTCCAGCCTGAGACTCCTCGCGCGCGTTCCAGTGGCGACACTGTTGCTGGTCCTCGCGCCGAACTTCGCCCAAATCGGCACGACCTGGATCCGCCGACGGATGGACACGGTCGTGACCAATCTCTCCCCGGAGATGGTGGTGGTCGTGCTCGGCGGGATCATCTGCATCTATGTCCTGGTGAACTACATCGTCGTCGCTTCCGCGGTCCGTGTGTATGGAGCGCGCAGGAGCACGCAAGCCGGGAGCGTTTCATGGGCCGCGTGACGAACCAACGGACTCTCTGGCTGTGTCTCCGGCTGTGCCTCGGGCTGCTCGCGAGCGGATTTCTCGGTGGATGCGGAGACTCGCCGCTCTCCGCGCGCTACGCGGCCGAGAAGCTGCTCTGGTCCGGTCGGAGTCTGGAGCGTCGTTTCTGGAACAATCCGGAGGCCGCCAGCGAAGAACGGCTCGGCGCCGAGGCGGCCTACCGACAGGTCCTCTCCGACTATCCGCTCACGCGTGTGGCGGGTGACGCGCGCGAGACGCTGTCCCTCACGCGCACGCGCGTCATGGCGGCGATCACGCTGGCGCGCCTCGATCGTCGCGCCGGCCGGACGGGGGCGGCGGCCCGAGTGCTCTACGACATGAGGAGCGAAGCGAACACCGAAGTCGACACCGGACTGCTCGTCCACATGGAGCTCGTGCAGTTGTTGCGGCAGCCGTCGCAGCGAGACAGCCTCGCCGCCGTCCTGCGGGAGATCACCGAAGACCTGCCGCCGGCCGACGAGAACGGCGCCCCCATCCCGCTCGTCTTGGAGGCGCCGCTGCGGTTGGTCGAGTTGGAGGAATCCCGCGGAAACGCCGCCGCCGCCGCGTCCGAACTCGCGCAGGCGCAGATTTACTACAGCGACGTGGCCGCCAAACATCCCGGCTCGGACGTCGAAGTCGCGGCCACGATCGAACGGGCGAAGACCGAGATCAAGCAGGGTCGCATGCGCGACGCGGCCGCCACGCTCTCGGGCGCGCGGTCGCTCCCGAACGCCCGGCGGTTCGAGCCGACGCTGATCTACTCCTCCGGCAATCTCGCCCTCCAAGGACTGGGGGACGCGCGCGGAGGGCTCGATCAGTACCGAGAGTTGATCCGTCGCTTTCCGGACGATCCGAATTCTCCCGAGGCCGCGCTCCAGATCGGCGTGGCGTGGAGTTCACTCGGCGAGATCGACTCAGCGCTGGCCGCGTTCGATTTCACCGAGAAGCGGTATTCGCGTGCGCCGAATCAGGCGGCTCAGGCGCGACTGGCGGGCGCTCGAGTGCTCTCGCTGGAGAAGCGGTGGCCGGAGGCGCTGCGTCGATTGCGCGGCCTGCAGACTGACTACCCGCGCACTCCCGCCGGCCTGGTGGCGCCCGTCGAGATCGCGGCGTACTACGACCGGATGGGTGAAGCGGAAGCGAGCCGCACCGCGCTGGAAGCGGCCGTCGGAACCTACGATGGCTCGCTGCGGGAATTGCTGGCTAGTCCCGATCAGGCCGAGGCCGCCAGCCTCACTTTCGAGCATCTGGCCGATGCGCACGAGCGGCTCGCGCAATGGGACCGCGCCGTGGAGGTCCTGCTCGCGCGAGCGGATCGATTCCCCGCCGACCCCGCTGCGGTCCGAGGGATGTTCCGAGCGGCGGCGATCCTCGAACAGAAACTCGGAGACCGCGCGCGGGCGGCCGATACGTTCGAGAAGTTGGCCGAGCGGTACCCTGACCTTCCGACGGCGGAGCGCGCTCGCGCCCGCGCCAGCGAACTCCGCGGCGCCAGTTCGTGACCACACGGCCGGCGCCGGCGCCGCGCAACAGCGCGTACGACGGCGACGGAATCGGGAGGATCGAGGCGCCCGTGCTGGCGCCCGAGGCCAGCGCTCTGGAGAGGTACCGGGCGCTCGGCGTGACGCTGTTGCTGATGGCGATCGGCGCCGGGGTGGTCCTCGCGATCGCCTTCGCCCACTACCAGATGCACCAAGCGCCGCACCGACTGCTCAAGGTGCTCGCGGGTCTGGGGCTCGCCGTCGCGCTCGCGCTCCGTCCGGCGATCGCCCTCTATTCGCTTCCGTTCGCGTTCGCCTTCGTCGAGTGGCTGCCGAAGTCCCCGCTTCCGGGGATGAATTCGCTCAACCTCATCAACAGCATCCTCGTCGCCTCCTGGATCGGGCGTACGGTCGTACTGCGGCAACCGATGTTCGAGCACACGCCTCTCAACCGACCGATCGCGATCTTCCTCTGCTGGGCCGTCCTCTGCTGGATCTACTCGACCATGCTCGGGAGCTCGTTGCTCGATCCGTTGGCCAGCTTCCAGTACCATGTGAACTACTTCGTGGGGCTGTTCCTCGTTTTCCCGCTCTTCTACCTGGTCCGCACCTGGATCCAGATTCGTCGGCTGGTCTTCTGGTTCGTCGTCGCCTCGAGTTTCGGCGTCTTGACCCTCGTGAGCGAATCGTCCGGGCTGGGGGGAGGGCGTCGGGTCGGCGGAGCGATCGGCGACATCAACATGGCGGGCGCCTTCTTCGCGCTCGTCACGATCCTCGGACTCGCCCTCGTGCGTGCGAAGTGGCTCGGCCTCTTGCGGCGGGTGTTGCTGGCGGGAGCGACCGGCGCCGCCTGTCTGGCGATGTTCCTGACCGGATCGCGCGGTGCGATCCTGGCGTTGGCGGTTGGCGCCGTGCCGCTCGCGTTTCGGACCGGAGCGTCCGGAGTGCTGATGACCGTTGTCATCGTCGGCGGCGTTTCGGTCGCCGCTCCCGCCTTCGTCGTCGAGAGAATCCAGGAAACCTGGGATGGTCTGAGCGGCGGCGGGGGATACTACGACACAGGGAACGAGGTGTCGGGCGGGCGGCTCATGATCTGGCGGACGACGCTGGAGATCGTGAGCGAGAACCCGATCCTCGGCGTGGGGCTCGGGCGGCTGCCGGTCGTCATGCGCGAGAAGATCGGACGCATCAAGGCCGGACACAATTTGTACCTGGAGATCATGGGAGAGATGGGGATCCCCGGGTTCCTGCTCCTGATGTGGATTTTCGTGACCAGCTTCATCGTCGCGCGGCGCCTGGCCAGGCAGCCCGGATTTGCCGGGGTCCTGGGTGTCGCCTATCTGTTCGCGATGGGAAGCGTGGTCGTGAGCAATCTCTTCGGCCAGCGGTTCTTCCACTTCAGTATGGCGGGCTCTTGGGCTTTCTTGACCGCCCTGGTCTGCCGAGCGATACAACTATCGGAGACGTCGGGCGCCGCCGAGGCCTCGGACTCAGGGAGCACGAAGGTCGGCGCCATCGCGGGCCGATGATGCAGAGGATGGGGGCCGACCCCGGCGAGTCGCGTGCGACGTCGCCGCTCGTTCCATGGAGGGAGGATCACCGGTGATACGGTTCGAACAGAGGAGTTCGTGGCGCCGGGTCGCGAGTGCGTTCCTCGTCGTCGCGACCGCCGCGACGACGGCGATCGCACAAGGCCCATCCGACTCGCCTGGCCTGGAGAGCGTCCCGGGGCTCACGCCGAGCCTGACGCCGAGCCTGACCGTGCGCACCAACCCGCCGGGCGCCACCGTCGTCCTGGACGGTCCGTACCGCCTCGTCGGCGTGTCGCCTTGGACGATCGGGCGAGAACTTACCGGAACCTATCGGGTGGAGGTGCGCGCGGCCGGCTACGAGACCTGGCGCGGAGAGACGGTGCTCGCGCCCGGTATCGGCAGCACTCTGAACGTCGATCTGTCCCGCAAGAGCCGCCTCAAGGCGATCGGGCAGAGCATGTTGTTCCCGGGCTGGGGCCAGAGCTACCTGGGCGAGAGTGGGAAGGCGCGCACCTACTCCATCCTGGCGGGGCTCACCGGCGCTGCCTGGCTCACGACTCACCTTCTGTACCAGAACAAGGTCGACGACTTCGACCGCGCCGCGGAGCGGTACCGCGATGCGGATCTGCAGGACGAGTTGCCGGCGTTGCGCGCGAAGCTCCGGGAGGCCGATCGTGACGCGGACAGCGCCTACGAGCGCCGACAGATCGCGAGTTATGCCTTCGTCGGCGTCTACGGTCTCTCCGTGCTGGACGCCATGATCCTTTCCCCGCTCTCGGGACCGAACGGTGGACTCGCGTTCGAGGCCGGAAACCGCGGCGGCGCGAGTCGTCTGGCGCTCGCCTGGACCTGGTGAGAGAAGGAGCTACGATGCGTTGGATTCACAGGGATGGCTTCCGTCTGCTTGCCTTCGGGGTCGTGGCCGTCGTCTTGGCGACGGTGGGAATTTCCGCCTGCGGCAGCGACCACGACTACGACGCGGTCCAGAATCCGCGCGACCCGGCCAACGGCGGGCTTGCGCCGCCGGTCCCCAGCCGTCTGGCGGCCCGAGTCGCTTCCCGGGAGGTGCAGCTGACCTGGGAACTGTCCGATTCGACCTCGGTGGCTCAGATCCTGCGCTATCGGATCTACCAGCGCGTCCCGTCCGGCGAACTCTCCCTCGTGGACTCGAGCGACACCGGAACGGCGACCGTGCGCGGCCTGCTGAATGGGCAGGGATATTTCTTCTCAGCCAGCACTGTCCTCCTCAACGGACTGGAGGGACGACGGTCGTTCGAAGTGGGGGCGACTCCTGATCTCTTCGGCTTCACCATCGACGACGGGCGACCGGTCACCAATTCGGTCTCCGTGAGGCTGTCGTTCCAGGCGCCGGTCGGCACCGCCGGCGTCAGGATCGCGAACGACACCGACCCGGCCACCGCGCCGATCTTGCCGTACGCGCCGACGCGGACCTGGCTGCTCCCGCCCGGCGACGGGCCGAAGCGAGTCCACGCGCGTCTGGTCGACGGCGCCGGCAACTCGTCCGACATGATCACCGCCGAGATCCGCCTCGACACCCGCGCCGAGATCGAGAGCATCACATTCAGCCCGACATCGGCCGTCCCCGGGCAGACGCTGCGGATCCGGCTGGACGCGAACGAGCCGAACGGCGCCGCGACCGCCCGGCTCGGTAACGCTCGGGACCTTTCTCTACGAGACGACGGCGCGGGCGGAGACGCACTCGCGGACGACGGCGTCTACTCGCTCGACTACGTCATCGAAGAGGATGTCGAGTTGCGCGAGGTGTTGGTCACGGCGGAATTCGTCGACGAGGCGGGCAACAGCGCGCCCGAACGAGTCTCCACCGATCGACTGACGGTCCACAAGGATCCGGAGGCGGTGGTTCTCCAACTGCCGACCTCTCCCGGACCCCAGTCGCTCGCCTTGCAATGGAGTCAGGCCTCGGATGCGGCGCGGTTCTCGTCTTACCGCGTCTACCGCAGTCGGATCGCCGGAGTGAACTCCGACCCCGCGCGTGAGCGGATCCACGAGACGACCAGCCGCTCGTCGACCACGTACACCGACGACGGGTTGGACCCGAACCGCACCTACTTCTATCGCGTGGCGGTCGTCGATCCGTTCGGCGCTGAGTTCTTCTCCAACGAGCAGTCGGCGCGCCCTCGCACGAACGACGCGCCGGAGCCGGTCGTGCTCGCCGCCCCGACCCTCGTGACCGACAATTCCGTCACGTTGACCTACTCGCAGAGCACCGCCGAGGACTTCTCGCAGTACCGGATCTACCGCGCCGAGCAGGCCGATGTCGACTCGGATCCGCAGCGGCGTTTGATCCGCACCGTCACCAATCGTACGGAGACCCGTGTGACCGATAGCGACGAGTTGGAGCAGAACTTCACCTACTACTATCAGGTGCATGTGGCGGACGACCTCGGCGCGGTGGGGAAGAGCAACGTCGTCAGCGCGCGCATCTTGGATTTGCCTCCCAACGCGGTCGATCTGAACGCTCCGTCGAGCGTCGGAGAGACGACGATCCTGCTCGACTGGGGGATCAACAACGAGCTCGACTTCGCTCGCTACGATCTGAGGCGTTCCACCAACGCCGGCGTCTCGCCGTCCACGCCCCTGCTCGTGAGCTTCACGACGAAAGAGGTGACGAGCTACCTGGACACCGGGTTGATCGAGAACACGGAGTACTTCTATCGCCTCTTTGTCGTCGACCAGGCGGGCGGCGTTTCGGGCAGCAACGAGCGTCGTCAGAAGACCGAGAACGCGGATCCCACCGCGGTGGTCTTGGCCGCGCCGACCGAGCAGACCGGAGCGGCCACGCCGACGCTCTCGCTCACCTGGTCGCAGTCGTCGGTCCATGACTTCGAGTCGTACCGTCTCTATCGCGACACCGCCGCGTCGGTGAGTGAAACCTCCACGTTGGTGCGGCAGATCGATCTCCCGAACGTACTGGCCTTCACTGACGCCGGGTTGATCGACAACACGCGGTACTACTATCGGGTCTTCGTCGTGGACGACGCCGCGGGAAGCACCGGCTCGAACGAACAGTCGGTCGTCACGGCGAACCGTCCTCCGCGCCCGGTCACGCTGAACGTGAGCGGCACGACGGCGCGGAGCATCAGTCTGTCCTGGACCCAGAACACCAATCCAGATTTCGCCGAGTACCGGCTCTTGCAGGGAACGTCGAGCACCAGCTTTCCGACGGTGGTTTCGTCCTTCCCCCAACGAGAGCAGAACGGTCACACGGTCTTCGTCGCGGAAGGAGACTCGACGGTCTACTTCTTCAAGGTCGAGACCTACGACCAGTCGATCTCGTCGAGTCAGAGGTTGAAGACCGATTCGAACGTCGTCAGCGCCAGAGCTGAGTAACGGCTCAACATGACACGGCTCGACATGACACGGCTCGACATGACACGGCTCGACATGACACGGCTCGACCCGGTCGAGCCGTCGCCCCAACCTCGCTTCCGATCTGCAAACTCGTTGGCCCGCGAGCCCCCCCCCCGAAGCAAGACCGCCCTCCCGCCGCGCACAAACCAAGCGGGGTCGAGCGACCACTCGCTCGACCCCGCTTTCGGTTCGTCAGCAACCCATCCTAGCCGAACAGACTCGCTCGACCTGCGGGTCGAACGAGGACTAGTCGATCGGCCCCGGCTCGACCAGGTTGCCTTCCAAGTCGTGGCGGGCCATCTCTTCGGCCTTCGCCATGTAGGTCAACGCCTCCTGCAGGGCCGGATCGCCCTCGATCAGGATGTGGTAGCGCTCGTTGTCACCCCAGAGGTTGCGGGCGATCTCCGCCTTGATGTCCCGTTCGATCTTGTCGCTGTGCGCCGCGAGCGAGTCGGCGTCGAACTCGATCTTGCGGTCTTCCAGGAACTCGCGGAACTCCGCCATGTCCTCCGGGCCGAGGTCGAATCCGGTGCGGAACGACGAAAACTCGCTGACCGCCGGTCGGCGTTGGACGACGTAGTGGTTGGCGAACTCGAAGAACGCGCGCTTCTGAGTGAGCTGTTGCTCGAGTTCCGTGAGTAGATACCGCTTGTCGATGTGGATGTCCGGGGTGATCCCGCCGCCGCCATAGACCGTGCGATTGAGCGCCGTGTGGAACTTCGGTCGCGCCGCCAGCGCCGAGTCGGACTCGGCCTCGGCCTCGATGTCCTCGACGCGCTCGTCCAGATACTTGTCGCGATCCGAGTAGTCGCGCTGGATGAGACGGCCGCTCGGCGTGTGGTAGCGGGCGACGGTCAGCAGCAGAGCGCCCTGATTCTTCAGACGGTATTGCCGCTGGACCAACCCCTTGCCGAACGTGGTCTGGCCGACTACCAGCGACCGATCCCAGTCCTGCAGCGCGCCCGAGACGATCTCCGAGGCCGAAGCGCTGCCGTGGTCGACCATCGTGATGATCGGGAACTGCGTGTGCCGCCCGCGCCCGGTCGTGAAGTAGTCCTCGTTCGAGTCGGGCAGCCGACCGCGCGTATAGACGACCTTCTTGTTGGCGGGGAGGAACTTGTCGACGACTTCGATCGCCTCGTTCAGATAGCCGCCGGTGTTGCCGCGCAAGTCGAGCACGAGCTGCTGCATTCCGGCCGACTCGAGCTTGGAGAGCGCGCGGTCCAACTCGTCGCTGGTCGTGGCGCTGAATCGGATCATCCGGACGTACCCGGTGCGGTCGTCGAGCATGAACGACCAAGGAACGCTGAAGATCGGGATCTCGTCGCGAACGATGTCGAACTCGAGGAGTTCGGTCTCGCCTTCCCGCTGAATGGTGATGTGGACCGTGGTCCCCTTCTCGCCGCGCAGCTTGTCGAAGACCTCCTCTTGGGTGATCCCCTTGGCCGATTCGTCGTCGATCTTGACGATCCGATCACCGGAGCGCAGGCCCAGCTTGTGCGACGGCGAGCCCTCGATCGGCGAGATCACCGTGATGAACCCCTCGACGATCTCGAAGGAGATTCCGATCCCGAAGTAGTTTCCGCGGTTACGCTCCTGCATCCGCTTGAATCGGTCGGGGTCGAGGTAGTTGCTATGTGGATCTAGTTCCTTGAGGAGGCCGGTGATGGCCCCGGTCATGACCTCCTCGCCGTCGACGTCCTCGACGTAGTTGTCGTTGACGAACGACAACACCTGATTGAAGACGTTGAGTTGGGAGTAGATGTTCTTGGTGTAGGCGAAGACGTTGCCGAGGAAGAGAGATCCCGCGAGAACGCCGACCACCAAGAAGACCAGCGAGCCCATGTAGAAGAGCCGCTTCGCACTCATCGCAGATTGCCTCCGGTCCGGGGGACGTGCCGACAAAGGGGCTCGAGAACGGCCTGGCGCCGGTCCGTGGCGCGCGTTCGGCTCACGCGAGCGACCGTAGCACAAGGATTTGTGGCGCTAGTAACGTACTTTGGGGTCTTCGGGTTTCCTCCGCCGCGTTGCGCCCCTCGTTTCCCTCGAGTATCGTCCGCCGTTCTGTTGTTCTGGATCGACGGAAGGGGCGCGCATCGAGAAAGGAGGCCCGCCCGGTGAAGGTCTTCCTGACCGGTGGGACCGGATATCTCGGCGCGGCGCTCCTCCAGGGTCTGCTGGCCGGTGGACATCAGGTCTCCGTGCTCTCACGCCGCCCCACGGACCTCTCACACCCGCGCCTGACTTGGATTCGCGGTGATCTGCTGCAGGGCGATCCGCCCGACGAGATCCTCGTCCAACATCGGGCCGTCCTCCACTCCGCGGCACTCGTCAAGACCTGGGCGCGCGATCCCCGCGACTTCGACCGGATGAACGTCGACGTCCACGATCGTCTGCTGGGACGCTGTCACCGCCTCGGCATTCCGCGGGTGTTGGTCACCTCGAGCTTCCTCAGCTTGGGACCTTCGCCGACGGGGCGGCCGCTCACGGAAGCCGACCTGCAGACGCGGGAGACCTTTCTCACCGACTACGAGCGCACGAAGCATCTCGCGGATCAGAGCACCGATCGCTGGGCAGCGCAGGGATTGGCTGTCTCGACCCTCCTGCCGACGGTGATCTACGGAGCCGGCCGGGTCACGGACGGCAACCTCGTCGGCAACCTCCTCTATCGCATCCGAACCGGACGATTTCCCGGGATCATCGGCAGCGGTCGGCAGGTCTGGTCCTTCGCGTACCTGCCGGACGTGGTCGGCGGGCATCTACTCGCGCTCGATCGCGCGCTCCCCGGCCAACGCTACATCTTGGGGGGGGAGAATCGGACCCTCGAGGATCTCATCACTCGAGCGGCGAACGGCCTGGGTCGACCCCCGATCCGCCGACGGCTCCCGGTCGCGTGGCTGGAGACGCTCGGCAGTCTGATGGAGTTGGGCGCTCGGGTGACGGGGAAGGCGCCGGACCTGACCCGGGGCGTCGCCGGAGTCTACCGAAATGACTACGCCTACCACTCGGACAAGGCGGTGCGTGGGCTTGGATACTCGATCACTCCGTTCGAGGAGGGGCTGCGAGCGACGTTCGAGTGGGTAAGGTCGTTGCCTCGGTGGAATGAGGAGTCGAGTTGATCGGGCCTGCGCCCTGGATCGTCGCGGTCACGATCCCCTTGGCGCTCGGCGGGGTGGCGCTGCTCCTGGGGTGGGTGCGTCGCTCCGGCTTCGCGCTCGGCGTCCCGGTCGGCGTTTTCGTCCTGCGAGCGGGAGGAGTCCCCGCCTTCGCGATTCTCGGTGCGTTCTTTCTGCTCGGGACGGGTTTGACGCGCCTCGGGTACGCTCGCAAGGCGGCGCGAGGAGTGGCCGAGGCCATGGGAGGGCGTCGGGGCGCGGCGCACGTGGCCGCCAACTGCGCCGTCGCACTCGCGGTGCTGGCGATCGGAGCGTTCGTCGACCGCGGGGTTGTCTCCAGCGGGCTACTTGCGGCAGCCTACGCGGGCGCGTTCGCCGCAGCGGCCTCGGACACGGCCAGTTCCGAGGTCGGACAGCTCTACGGTAGGCGGACCTTCTCCCCCTGGACATGGCGGCCCCGTCCGGTCGGAGCGCCGGGAGCGGTCTCGTTGGAAGGGACCGCGGCGGGAGCGGCAGCCGCGGCCGTCATCGGCCTGGTGGCCTGGGGCGTGGGCTGGGTGGATCTCCGCGGCGCCTGGGCCGTGGCGCTGGGCGGATTCGTCGGCAACTGGTTGGAGAGCCTCGCCGGGGCCCAAGGACGGAGGGCCCTCCCGCACGGCGCCCTCAATTTGGCCAATACGGCGGTGGGCGCTGGTGTCGCGGCGCTCCTGCGTGGATTCTGAGTCGGAGTCCGAAAGAACAGCCGTCGCGCGACCGAAGCGAGAGAAGACCTGAGTTCGAGGAGGACCATCGGAATGGATCTGAAACAACGCATCGAGTCGCGGCAGGCCAAGGTCGGTGTCCTGGGATTGGGTTACGTCGGGCTCCCTCTCGCCATGGAACTGGCCAACGCGGGCTTCGAGGTCACCGGCATCGACATCAACGCCGAGCGGGTCGGTCGTCTCCGCGAAGGCGACTCGTACATCCAGGACGTGTCGTCCGAAGAGTTGGCGAAGCATGTGCGCTCGGGCGCCTTCAAGCCGACCACCGACTTCAAGGCGCTGAGCGGGCTGGACACGGTGAACATCTGTGTCCCGACGCCGCTGCGAAAGACCCGTGATCCGGATGTCTCCTACATCGTGGACTCGGTCGCGCGCATCAAGGAAAACCTCCACGCGCCGATGCTCGTGATCCTCGAGAGCACGACGTATCCGGGCACGACCGACGAATTGATCCTCCCGGAACTAGAGGCGACGGGTCTGAAGGTGGGGAAGGATTTCTTCCTCGCGTTCTCCCCTGAGCGGGTCGATCCGGGCAATCCGCATTTCGGAACCAAGAACATCCCGAAAGTGGTCGGCGGGGTCACGCCGCAGTGCAGCGAAGTGGCGGGCGCGCTTTACCGGACCTGCATGGACACCGTCGTCCCGGTCAGTTCGACGCAGGTGGCCGAGATGGTGAAGCTCCTGGAGAACACCTTCCGTTCGGTCAACATCGGTCTCGTCAACGAGCTCGCGCTCATGTGCAAGAAGATGGGGATCAATGTCTGGGAGGTGATCAACGCGGCGGCGACCAAGCCGTTCGGGTTCATGCCGTTCTATCCCGGGCCGGGACTCGGCGGACATTGCATCCCGGTCGACCCGTTCTATCTCTCCTGGAAGGCGCGGGCCTCGGGCTTCGAAGCGCGCTTCATCGAGCTGGCCGGCGCGGTCAACTCGTCGATGCCGGAACATGTGACTCTGCTCGTGGCGGAGGCGCTAAACTCGCTGGAGCGTCCGGTGAAGAAGAGTAAGGTATTGATCTTGGGCGTCGCCTACAAAGCCGAGATCGACGACGTGCGCGAGTCGCCGGCGTTGGACGTGATGCAACTCCTGCAACGCATGGGAGCGGAGATCACTTATCACGATCGGTTCGTGAACGTTCTGGAGCTCTCGGGCGTGCAGCTCTCATCGCAACCTCTGGACGAAGCGCGCCTGGAGGCGTCGGATTGCGCGGTCATCACCACCGCTCACAAGGACATCGACTATCGCTGGGTGCTGCAGCACTCGCGGTCGGTCGTCGACACACGAAACGCGCTCTCGGGGGTCGTCGACCCCCGGATCTTCCGGATCTGAGGTCTCACTTGAAGTTCAGTGACGCGCATGTCCTCGTCACCGGGGGCGCCGGCTTCATCGGGTCGCACATCGCGGAGCGATTGCTCCGCGAGGGCGCCCGCGTCCGCATCATGGACAACTACTCCACGGGGCGGCGCGAGAACCTGATCGGAATCGCCGGCGAAAACGGGTCGGCGCTCCAGGTAGTCGAGGCCGATCTCCGCGACGCGGCGGCGGTGCGATCCGCGGTGGAGGGAGTGACCCACGTCGTTCACCAAGCGGCGCTCGCGAGTGTCCAGCGTTCCGTCCTCGATCCGGGACCGACCCACGACGTGAACGCCACCGGCACGCTCGAGTTGCTCCTCGCCGCGCGCGACGCGGGGGTCAAACGCTACGTGTTCGCGGGATCGTCGAGCGTGTATGGCGATCAACCGGAGTTGCCCAAGCGGGAGTCGATGGCCCCGGGTCCTCTCTCCCCGTATGCGCTGAGCAAGTCGGTGGGGGAGTCGTACGCGCGACTCTTCTTCTCGCTCTACGGCTTGGAGACCGTGACGCTGCGCTACTTCAACGTGTTCGGCCCCAGGCAGAATCCCGATTCGCAGTACGCCGCGGTCATTCCGCTCTTCGTCCGTGCGGCGCTCTCGGGAGAGGCGCCGACGATCTACGGCGACGGGCGTCAGACGCGCGATTTCACCTACATCGACAACGTGGTCGAAGCGAATCTGCTGGCGCTCTCACGGCCTGGAGTGGGCGGTTCGGTCTTCAACATCGCGTGCGGAGATCGCATCTCGCTCTTGGATCTCCTGGGCGAGATCGGTCGGATCACCGGTCGCGCGTTGACGCCGAACTTCGAGGCGCCGCGAGCCGGCGATGTCCGGGATTCGCAGGCCGCCATCGACGAGGCGCGGGAGCGGCTCGGGTATGCGCCGCGCGTCACCCTGGCGGATGGACTCGAACGAACCGTCGCCTGGGTTCGCGCTTCGAGGTAGGTGCGGGCGCGGCAGGCTCCCTGGTAGTCTGCCGCCATGCCGACCAAAGTCCCGCTCCTCGATCTGCAGGCTCAATACGAATCGCTCCGGCCCGCCCTGCTCGAGGCGATCGACCGGCGACTCGCCTCGGGGGCATGGATTCTCGGCCCCGCCGTGGAAGAGTTCGAACGGACGCTCGGCGTCGATCTGCGCGTGTCCCACGCCATCGGGGTCGCCTCCGGAACCGATGCGCTGCTCCTCGCGCTCAAAGCCCTCCGCATCGGACCCGGCGACGAGGTCGTGCTTCCGACCTACACGTTCTTCGCGACCGCGGGGGCGGTGGTCAATGCCGGCGCCCGGCCTGTCTTCGCCGAGATGGAGGACGATTCGTTCAACCTCGATCCGGCCCGACTCGAGGAGTGTCTGACCCCGCGCACGCGCGCGGTCATCGCAGTCCATCTGTTCGGGCAGAGCGCGCGCCTCGACCCGATCCTCTCTCTCTGTCGCGCCCGCGGCATCGCCGTCATCGAGGACGCGGCGCAGGCGATCGGAGCGACCTACGGGGAGACGCCGGTGGGCGGCCTCGGGGCGCTTGGCTGCTTCTCGTTCTATCCGACCAAGAACTTGGGCGGCGCGGGGGACGGCGGACTGGTCACAACGCAGGACGACGAGTTGGCCGATCGCGTCCGACTCCTGCGCAATCACGGGATGCGGCCGCGCTATGTCCATCATGAAGTCGGCTACAACAGTCGGCTCGATGCTCTGCAGGCGACGATCCTCTCGGTCAAGTTGGCGCACTTGGAGAGCTGGAACGCGGCCCGCGCGCGCCACGCCGAGCGTTACTCGCGGCTCTTCGCGCCGATGGAGCGGATCCGTCCGCCGTCGGAAATCGGCCTGGGTCGCCACGTCTGGAACCAATACGTGATCCGACTCCGCGACGGGAACGCGGAACGACGCGACGCGCTGCGCAGCCACCTGGCGGAACACGGGATAGGCGCGGAGATCTATTACCCGATTCCGCTCCATCTCCAGCCCTGCTTCGCATCACTCGGTCACCGCGAGGGCGCGTTTCCGCTCAGCGAGGCCGCGGCGGCGACCAGCCTCGCCCTGCCGGTCTTTCCCGAGATGACCGACGAGCAGCAGGACCACGTCGTCGAGTCGATCGGGGCGTGGCTTCGCGCCTGATCGAACGGGCAATTCGCCCGATCGCCGATTTCGCGAAATCGAAGCTGCACGACGTCGCGCCGCGAGTGTTCCCGTAAGCTGCGTGCCGCACGCGCCGACCGGCGAAGATCCGCGAGTCTGCAACGGGGAAGCCCCGGCGGCACGGATCTCGTCGCGTGCTTTGTCGTGCGAACCCTACCCCTATTCATGCTGCTCCTGGCCGGCGCGCTCGTCACTCCCGCCCGTTCGTCGAACGCGTTCGAATCGACGCAGCTCGCGCGGGATCCGTTCACGCTCGCGACCGGCGCCGCTTGGACCGCGGTCCCCGCGAGAGCGTGGGAGGGGGGCGGGAACCCCGCCGTGGCCGGCGCTTCGGACCGAGTCGCGTTGGCGGGGAGTCACCTGAGGTGGACCGAGGGCCTCGCCTTGGAGTCGTTCGGTCTCGGCGTTCCACTGCCGCATGGGCTGGGCGTCTCGCTCGAAGGCGCCTTCCTCCACACCGGAACTGCGCTCCCGTCTTTCTCTGCGGAGGGGGTCGCGCTCGGGACTTTCTCGCCGTCGGAGTCCGACCTCTCGCTCCACCTCTCGTCCTGCCTCTCTGAATCGTGGCGACTCGGGTTCGGCGGTCGCATGCGTCAGCTCGACGGCGGCGCCGACGCCCTCCGGATCGCCACCGGTTCGATCGGACTCCTCTATCAGCAGGGGACGCGTCGCTTCGGCGCCGCTCTGATGGACATCGGCGGAAACGGTTCCGATTACGAAGCGGCGATGATTCCTCGAATCGGGGTCGAGCAGACCGTCGGCGCCTGGGGCCGCTCCGCGCTGACCATCGACCGGACCGGGGCGGAGTGGGGCGTCCATCTCGGTTGGACGATCCGCGGAGGCGAGTGGGGCTCGCTGCTACTGGGCGCCGAGGCGCGCGACCACGACGGCGGCCTCACCGCGATTCCTTCGGGCGGCGTGCAGGTGCGATTCGATCGACTGCAGGTCGCCTATGGAGTGCGCGCAGCGGCGGGATTGGACCTCGCGCACCAGGTCGGCTTCGAATTGATTCCCTGACTCGTCGACGCCCTGAAAGCGCTTGACCCTTCGTTCGCGCGGGTGCTACCTCCTCTCGGGCTCGCGAAGAAGGGAAGACGTGGCGCGCATCTTGATCACGGGCGGCGGCGGATTCATCGGCTCTCACTCCGCGCTGCATTTTCGCTCCCAGGGTTGGCAGGTTCGCGTCCTCGACAATCTGTCGCGCGGGAAACTGCTCCATCGTCCTGATCCCAACGCGCGCTCCAACTGGGATCGCCTCGGCGCCGACCCCGCCATCGAACGGATCGAAGGCGACGTGCGTGACGTCGCCACCGTGGAAGCGGCGGTCGACCGCGTCGACGCGGTGCTCCACTGCGCGGCCCAGACGGCGGTCACGACCTCGGTCACCGACCCGGCCACCGATTTCGAGACGAACGCGATCGGGACCTTTCGCGTTCTCGAAGCGCTGCGCCGCACCGGCCGCAAGCCGGCCTTTCTCTACTGTTCGACCAACAAGGTGTATGGCGAGCGCGTCAACGCCGTCCCACTGGAGGCCGAACCTGACCGCTACCGTTTCGCCGGAGATCTCGCCGCGGGAATTCCAGAGGAGTTCGGCGTCGATCTCTGCGAGCACACTCCGTACGGCTGCTCGAAGCTGACCGGAGATCTGTACGCGCAGGACTACGGGCATCTGTACGGCTTGAGAGTGGGCGTCTTCCGGATGTCGTGCATCTACGGCACCCATCAGTTCGGTCTCGAAGATCAGGGTTGGGTCGCCTGGTTCTCGATCGCCGCGGTGCGCGGCGCCCCGCTCACGATCTTCGGCGACGGCCGGCAGGTGCGCGACGTTCTCTGGGTCGACGACCTGGTTCGCGCCTACCAAGCGTTCCTGGAGCGTGGGCCCGCCATCGGCGTCTACAACTTGGGCGGCGGACCGCGACACACGCTCTCGTTGCGGGAACTCTTGTCCCAACTGGAATCGCGCTTGGGGCGGCCGGTCGAACGGAGCGAAGCGGGCTGGCGTCCGAGCGACCAGAAGGTCTACGTCAGCGACATCCGTCGAGCCGAGCGTGAACTCGGATGGTCGCCGACGGTCACGCCGCGCGAGGGAGTCGACCGACTGCTCGACTGGGTTCGAGCCAACGAGTCGCTCTTCGCGCACTTCGCTCCTGCGGCCGCGCGCTAGTCCGGTCGCCCAGGCATCCCGTGGACTTCGAGCGCCTGACCGACAACTCACGAGCCGCGCTCGTGGCCGCACAGGCCCTCGCCGTCGAGAAGGGTCACACCGAGGTCGACCCGGAGCATCTCCTCGCCGCGCTGCTTCGACCGCCGGATGGTCTCGCCACCCGGTTGCTCCAGGTGGCGCAGTTGGATCCGAAGGCGATCGCGACACAGGTCGAACGCGAGATTGCGAAGCGGCCCAAGGTGTCCGGACCGGGCTACGATCCAGAGAAGGTCTACCTCACGCGGCGCCTCGAAGCGATCCTCTTGCGCGCCGATGAGGAGGCCAAGGCGCTGAAGGACGACTTCATCTCGATCGAACATCTCCTGCTGGCCTACCTGGAAGCCGGCGGCGGCTCTTCGGCCGGAAAGGTCCTCCGCGACGCCGGACTGACGCGCGATTCGTTGACCGAAGCGATGAACCGAGTACGAGGGAGTCGACACGTGACCAGCCCCACCCCCGAGGACACCTACGAGTCGTTGACGAAATTCGGCGTCGACCTGGTGGCGCAAGCCAAGTCCGGCAAGCTCGACCCCGTCATCGGCCGCGACTCCGAGATCCGGCGCGTCATGCGCATCCTCTCTCGCAAGACGAAGAACAATCCGGTCCTGATCGGCGAGCCGGGCGTCGGCAAGACCGCGATCGTCGAGGGACTGGCGCAACGGATCGTGCGCGGCGATGTGCCCGAGTGGATGAAGAGCGTGACCGTGTTCTCGCTCGACATGGGATCTCTGCTGGCCGGCGCCAAGTACCGGGGCGAGTTCGAGGAGCGTCTGAAGGCGGTGCTGGGGGAGGTCAAAGCGGCCGAGGGCCGCGTCATCCTCTTCATCGACGAGTTGCACACGATCGTCGGCGCCGGGCGCACCGAGGGCTCGCCCGATGCGGGGAACCTCCTCAAGCCGATGTTGGCTCGCGGTGAACTGCACTGCATCGGCGCGACGACCCTCGACGAGTACCGCAAGAACATCGAGAAGGACGCCGCGCTGGAGCGTCGCTTCCAACCGGTCATCGTCGATGCGCCCAGCGTGGAGGACACCATCTCGATCTTGCGCGGGTTGCGCGAGCGCTTCGAGGTGCACCATGGAGTCAGGATCCAGGACAACGCGCTCGTCGGTGCGGCCGTGCTCTCGGACCGCTACATCGCCGACCGTTTCTTGCCGGACAAGGCGATCGATCTGATCGACGAAGCCTGCGCCATGATCCGCACGGAGCTCGACTCGATGCCGACCGAGCTGGACGAGACGATCCGTCGTGTGCGCCAGCTCGAGATCGAAGAGAAGTCCTTGGAGAAGGAGAAGGACCGAGCCAGCCTGGATCGGTTGGAGGCGTTGCGTTCGGAGCTCTCCACGTTGCGCGAAAAGGCCAGCGAGATGCGTTCGCGTTGGGAGGCGGAGAAATCCGCTCTCGCGGGCGTGCGCGCGGCGCGAGCCGAGATCGAGCGCGTGCGTCGCGGGTTGGAGGAGGCCGAGCGCGCGGACGACCTGGGCCTCGCGGCGCAACTCAAACATGGGCGATTGCCGGAACTCCAACGCAACCTCCGGGAGATGGAGGCGACGGTCCACCGGCCCGATGGGGAGCGCTTGCTCCGCGAAGAGGTAACCGAGGATGAGATCGCGGAGACCGTCCATCGCTGGACCGGAATTCCGGTCAGCCGCCTGGTCGAAGGTGAACGCAACAAGCTGCTTCGCTTGGACGAGTTGCTGCACGAGCGCGTCATCGGACAGGACGAAGCGGTCCAGGCCGTAGCGGACGCCGTCATCCGCGCGCGCGCCGGCGTGAAGGATCCGAACCGTCCGATCGGCTCCTTCCTCTTCCTCGGTCCGACCGGAGTGGGGAAGACCGAGCTGGCCAAGACGCTCGCCGAAGCGCTCTTCGACAGCCGCGAGAGTCTGATCCGGATCGACATGAGCGAGTACCAGGAGCGCCACACCGTTTCGCGTCTCGTCGGCGCCCCGCCGGGATACATCGGCTACGAGGAGGGCGGCCAGTTGACCGAGGCGGTCCGGCGGCGACCGTACAGCGTCATCCTCTTCGATGAGATCGAGAAGGCGCACGCCGACGTCTGGAACATCTTGCTGCAGATCTTGGATGACGGACGCGCGACCGACGCTCAGGGCCGCACGGTCAACTTCAAGAACACGGTGATCATCCTGACCTCGAATCTCGGGTCGCATCTCCTGCTGGAGGGAGTCAGCGAGGAAGGCGTTCTGAGCGAACGCACGCGCTCCGCGGTCATGGCCGAGCTGCAACGCAGCTTCCGTCCGGAGTTCCTCAATCGCATCGACGAGATCGTCCTCTTCAAGCCGCTCACGAGGGAGGAGATCGGGCGCATCGTCGATCTGTTGATGGAAGATCTGAAGCGTCGCCTCGTCGACCGCGGCCTGGAGGTCGAGTTGTCGCCCGCCGCGCGCGCGCTGGTAGTAGATCGCGGGTACGACCCGGTCTACGGCGCCCGGCCGCTGCGGCGGTTCCTCCAGCGTGAGGTCGAGACGAAGATCAGTCGCGCGTTGCTCTCCGAGCAGGCGCCGCCGCGGTCCCGCCTTCGGGTGGACGCCGCGGACGGCAAGCTCGTGCTTGCGATCGATCGACCGAGCGGGGCCGGGGAAGCGCCCGCAGTCACGTGAGCCGATTCCAGTCCCATCGGGGGATCTGACGCCGCTTCGAGCCGATTCCCCTCAAGCGCGCGTGTAACTCGTTCGAAAACCATCCTGAGGGTTTTTCCGCACCCCAGGAGGTTTCATGCCCGAGTCCGCGGGTCCACGCCCGTCGGAAGGGATCGTCGCACGTCGTCTGGAAGACCTGCGCGCCATGCTCCCGTCGCTCGCCGATCTGCCTTCGGCCAAGGACGGCGAGGCCGATGGCGTGATCTTGCGGCTGGCCGATGCCCTCGAAGCGCTCCAACGCCGCTGGATCCGCGCGAGGACCCAACTCCGAGCGCTGGAGGAGATGATCGAGGCGTTCGTCCCGGGACGCGATCCGGCGGCGGTGGTGGAGTCGCTTGCGGTCTATCTCTGCCACGTCTTCTCGGTGGCCGGCGTGCTCTGCCTGCGTCGCGCCAACGGGGACGAGGAGTGGCGCGGAGTCGAGGCCCGGCCGGGACAGTCGACTCGACCGCTGCGCTTTCCGGCAGACCTCTTCGCCGACGAATCGGGGCAGGCGCCGTCCGACGTGAGGGCCGCGCTGCGGCTCGAGACCTACGACTGCGTGGAGACCTTCTCGAATCCTCCGCACGAGGGAGGGCCGGAGGCGCTGGTCGCGATCGTCGCGCTGCGCGGCTCCGAGTGCGCCGACGCCGATCAACTCGAGCCCCGTGAACTGGCCCGGCAGTGCCTGGGGATCTTGGAGACGCTGCGTCACCGCGAGGCGATCGAGACCTCGGACCGGTTCCGACATCAGTTGCTCGAAGCAATGCGCGATGGTCTGCTCGTGGTTGATCGCGAGAGTCAGATCGTCGAGGTGAACGGCGCGGCGGCGGGATTCCTCGCGCGGACGAGAGCGGAACTGATCGGGTCTCCGCTCGTTGCCCTGACCGAGGAGGCGCCGGCCATGATCCGGCATTTGCTCGACGCCGTGGCGCGGGGGATGGCGCCGCCGGTGCGCGAGTTCTCGATCGCGATCGGCCAAACGCGGACGCCGATGAATGTGGCGGCTTCACCGATCGAAGACGACGCCGGACGCTTCCGCGGACTCGTCATCAACCTGACCGACCTCACCTCGGTGCGTGCGATGGAAGAAGAGATCGGCCGCCTCGATCGTCTCGCCGCGCTCGGCCGCTTCGCCGCCGGCGTCGCGCACGAGATCCGCAATCCGCTGGCCGGAATCGAAGCCGGCGTCGGATATCTCGCGCGCCGCTTCACCGCTGACGCGCCGGAACAAGACGACGTGCGGTTCGTCGCCACTGAAGTGCGACGTCTCAACGGCATCGTGACCGACCTGCTCGACTACACGCGGCCGCGCGCCCTCGACCTCGGTCTGCTCTCGGTGGCGCAGTTGGTCGAGCGGGCGCAACAGGTCCTGGCGCCGCTGGCGGAACGACGGGCCGTTCGGGTCGAGCTGGAGGGCGCGGCGGCCGCAACCGTCGAAGCCGACGCCGAGCGCCTGGAGCAGGTGTTGCTCAACCTACTGAAGAACGCGATCGAAGCGACACCGCCAGGCGGATGCGTCCGCCTGCGCTGGGACCGAGACCAGGAAGGGGTCTGCTCCCTCCGGGTCGAGGACGAAGGAAGCGGGATGTCTCCCGAACAACGCGCGCGCGCGTTCGAACCGTTCTTCACCACGAAGGGGAACGGGACCGGCCTCGGCCTCTCCCTCTCGCTCAGCATCGTGCAACAACATGGTGGGCGGCTCTCGCTGCTCGATCGCGAGCCACACGGGCTGGTCGCGGTCGTCGAACTCCCGCCCGATCCCTCCGAGAGGATCGCCGCCCATGCCGTCTTCCATTCTGATCGTCGATGACCAAGACACGCTCCGGCACTTCCTGCAGAAGGCGCTGATCGAAGAGGGCTACGAGGTCCGCGGCGCGGCCACTGGCGGCGAGGGGATCCTCCTCTTCCAGGAGCAGGCGCCCGATCTCGTCCTGCTGGATCTCCGCCTGCCGGATCGAAGCGGCATGGATCTCCTCGGCCTCTTCAAGGAGCGCGTGCCCGAGTTGCCGATCGTCCTCATGACCGCCTTCGGCGAGGTCGAGACGGCGGTGCAGGCGATGAAGCTCGGCGCCTACGATTTCCTGACCAAGCCCGTGAACGTGGAGCAGGTTCGCGTGGTCGTGGCGAAGGCGCTGGAGTCGGTTCGACTCTGGCGCGAACTGGAACACCACCGCAGGACCGAGCGCGAGAAGTTCTCCCGCGACTTCGTGCGCGGGATCGCGCCGTCGATCCGCCAGGTCTACGACGTGGTCGAGAAGGTCGCCGTCTCGGACTCGACCAGCGTACTCATCACCGGCGAGAGCGGCACCGGCAAGCAGGTCATCGCGAATCTCATCCATGCGCAGAGTCCGCGCGCCGATCGTCCGTTCCTGGAGATCAACTGCGCCGCGATCCCGCGCGATCTGTTGGAGAGCGAACTCTTCGGACACGAACGAGGCGCCTTCACCGACGCTCGTTCGCAGAAGCAGGGCCTGCTGGAGCTGGCGAATCAAGGCACGCTCTTCCTCGACGAAATCGGGGAGATGAGCCTGAGTCTGCAGGTGAAGCTCTTGAAGGTGCTGGAGAGCATGAGTTTCCGGCGCGTCGGCGGGACGCGCGACGTGCGCGTCTCCGTTCGCATCATCTCGGCCACGAATCAGGACCTGGAGAAGATGGTGCGCGACGGACGCTTCCGCGAGGACCTCTACTACCGTCTGATGGTCGTGCCGATCCGGATGCCGGCGCTGCGCGAGCGGCGCGAGGACATCCCGCTCCTCGCTCGCCACTTCGTCTTGGAGTTCGCCAAGTCGTTCCACAAGGCCTTCCGCAAGGTCTCCCCGGAAGCGGAGCGGAAGCTCGTCGAGTATCCGTGGCCCGGCAACATCCGCGAGTTGCGCAATCTCTGCGAACGAACGGTCCTCCTGGAGGACGGAGACACGTTGGAGGCGAGCCACCTGCGCCTGGGCGGCGGACCGCGCGGTCAGACGGCCGGCACGTTGCTGGAGCGCCTGCAGCGGCTGCTGGTCGAAGGGATCATCGACTCCACGCCGATTCCATTCGAAGATCTGCTGCGCGACATCGAGCGCGGCCTGATCGTTCGCGCGGCCGAGGCTACGAGCTGGAATCAGAGCCGCACCGCCGATCTCCTGGGCATCAAGCGCGACAAGCTCCGCTATCGGATGAAGCTGCATGGCCTGGGAGAGGAGGACCTGACGCCCGGAGCGGACGAGAACTCCAGGTCCGTTGCCGGTCCCAAAGACGGTTCGTATACTGGGGACGATTCGATGCGTTGACGAGGGATCCGACGAAGTCAGGCGGGGGAGCGTGGAGAAGGGAAGCTCGACCATCCATGCTCCCGGCCGCGTCGCTCTCGGCGCGTCGATCCTCTGCCTCGTCTTCCTCGCCGCCTGCGCCTACTCGTTCCAGGGCTCCGGGCTCCCGTCGCATATCAAGAGCGTCTCGGTGCCGAACTTCGGCAACTCCACCCTGGAGCCGAACATCGCGCGCGAGGTGACCGACGCCCTTACCAGCCGGTTCGTGCGTGACGGTCGCCTGAAGCTCGCTCCCGATTCGCAGTCTCAGGCCAAGGTCATCGGGACGGTCCGGAAGTACGAGAACCGCGTCTACAACTACACCGCCGACCAGACCCCGCGTGATTACATCGTCGTGATCGAGGTCGAGGTCGAGATGCGCGACCAGTCCCGCAACCGCGAACTCTGGAAGCAGGCGGCGCTCACCTCGACGGCTGTCTACGTCCCGGGTGGCTCTCCCCTGGGAGACGAGGCGGCGGCGCGCGCGCAAGCGATCCGCGATCTGGCCGACGACGTCCTCGGCCGCACGATGGAGCAGTGGTGACCGCCCCTCGCCGTGTGATCCGCGCCTCGGATCTCCAGCAGCAGCTTGAACGCGGCCCGCTCTCGCGCGGGTATCTCTTCTGCGGACCGGAGAGTCTCCTGCGGGACGAAGGCATCGCCGCGGTGCGCGCGCGACTCGCACCGGCCGGTGACGTCGATGTCGATCGCTTCCAGGCAGGGGAGACCCCGCTCTCCGCGGCTGCGAGCGCGCTCCAAACCGTCGGACTCTTCACCACTCACCGCATGGTCCTCCTCTCGGATCTCGAGCGGGCGGGGCGCTCGGCGGCCGCCGAGCGCGATGCGTTGATTCGCGCGCTGTCGACGGCGGGAGAGAGCTCGGTGCTGGTCTGCGCCTCCGACCTTCCATGGCGCGAACTCGAGCGGCGGTCGGAACTCGCCCGACGTCTCGCCGAGTCGTGTGTCGTCGTGGAGCTCTGGCGACTCCGCCCCGATGAGGCGATGCGTTGGCTGTTGGCCGAGTCACGACGTCGCGGTCTTCGCCTCTCGGCTGACGCCGGCGCCTATCTGGTGGAGCACGTCGGACCCGACCTCCAGGAGCTCTCGCGCGAGCTGGAGAAACTCGAGGCGTGGGCCGAGGCCGGCGCCGCTATCGGCATCGACGATGTCCGCACCGGTCTTCGGCACGGAATCGGCATCTCACTCTGGGATTTCTGCGACCTCGTGATGGCGGGCGGCGCCCCCGAAGCGCTCGGCGCGTGGGAGGGTCTGAAGACCAGCGAGCCGGTCTTGCGGGTGCAGTGGCAAATCCAGCGGAAGGCTCGCGATCTCTTGGCGCGAGGAACCCGTTCCGACGGGGATGGTAGGTTGGGCTTGCTCCTCCTGGGCGGCTACCTCCTGGAGCGAGGAATCAAGACAGGGCGGATACGTTCCGGCGAAGACGAGACGGCGCTCGCGCTGCTGCTCGCCGAAGCGGCCCCGCTCGCCGCCCGCAGGGGATCGATCCCCGTCCGTCCGTAAGCGGGCCGCGCTGCGTCACGTCACGTCAAGTTACGCCAAGTCACGAGAGGAGCCTGTCGATGTCGACCGTTGCCGAAGTTTCCGACGCCACCTTCCAGGCGGAGGTGCTGGAGAGTTCCCTGCCGGTGCTCGTCGACTTCTGGGCCGACTGGTGCGGCCCGTGTCGTCAGGTGGCGCCGATCGTGGACCAGGTTGCCGCCGATCTGAGCACGAAGCTGAAGGTCGTGAAGCTCAATGTCGATCTGAGTCCCGGGGCCGCGGCGCGCTATGGCATCCGGAGCATTCCGACGTTCGTCCTCTTCCTCGGGGGGCAGGCGCGAGGTCAGATCATCGGGCTGAAGTCCAAGGCGGACATCCTCGGAGAGATCGAGAGCGTACTCGGGGTTCGCGCGTGACCTCTGCGACGCGACTCCGTTTCGCTCGACTCGCGCTTCGCGCCGGGCTTCTCGGATCGACGTTCAGCCTGGCGTCCCTCGCCGCCGCGACCGAGACCGCCGCACCCATCGCCACGCTGCCGTGGGCGCGAAGTTTCTCCGCTGCATTGGAACAAGCGCGGGTCGAGCACAAGATGGTCATGGTCGACTTCTATACAACCTGGTGTGGGTGGTGCAAAGTCCTCGACCGGAAGACCTTCGCCGACGCCAACGTCATCGCCAAGGCGGGCGCCCTGGTCAGCGTCAAGGTGAACGGCGAATCGGATGTGGCCACGGCGAAGAAGTACGGCGTGCGGGCCTATCCCACGATCCTGTTCCTGGCGCCGGACGGCGAGGCGCGCTACGGCGTGCAAGGGTTCCGTCCGCCGGAAGAGTTCGGACCGATCCTGGAGCAGATCGCGGCGCAGCGCGACGAGCTCGACCGATGGGGTGGGGAGGTCGATCGCTCGCCTCGCGCTGCCGTGCTCCGCCGCAAATACGCGAGCACGCTCGCGCTGGCGAGGGACTTCACCGGGGCGATCGCGCAGCTAGACACGCTCCTGCTGCTCGAGGACGTCCCGCGCGAACTGCAGATCGACGCCGAGCTCGACCGCGCCGGGATCCGACTGCTGGCGGGCGACTCCGATCTCGCGCGTGAGGAGGTCGACCGCTGGCTCCGCATCGCGCGTCCGCACGAGCGCGAAGTCGAGGCGGAATTCCTGCTCGCGCGAACGGAGGCCGCCCAGGGTCGCTCGAGGGAGGCCGAGGCCGCTTTCCAACGGGTGATCCAGCGGGCCCCCACGACGTGGTTCGCCGAGCAAGCTCGCCTCGCGCTGGAAACGAAACCAGGCCCCAAGGGCACGTAGCCGGGGGCCTGGTCGAGTCGGTCGAAACCGGCTCACTTTTTTGGAGGACCCGCCGCGGCGCCGTGCTCAGAGTTACTGAACGGAGCCCCGCAATCGTGACAGCCCGCGAACCCAGAGACTGCTCACGTACACCACCGCAGATCCTCGGAATCGAGAGCGACGTTGCAAAGCCTTCGTTGCGGGAGGTCTGTTGCCGCTCTCGGAGACCCAAGTCGCAAGCGACATGCCGTCGATCGATTCGACCCGGAGGCTGGCCGGATCGACTCGACGGTCGCGCGGACACGCACGAGCTAGCATCCGCGGCGCCATCAGGTTGTGACGGCGAAGCAATCATGCGCGGAATGACGGAGCGACGCGGGCCGACCGTGCGGAGGGACTCCCGAGAGGCGACGGCCCGAGCGATTCGCAAGGAGAGGCAGGGATGACACGGAGGAATGCAATGCGGGTCGCGGGAAGCACGAGACGCAGAAGAACTACGTTACATAATGTCCCTTATGCGACATGGGTTATCGGCCTCCTCGCCGCCCTCGCTGCATTCCAGGTCGACCTCGCGAACTCGAGTGCAGCCTCGTCTCCCGCCGGGATCCCGTCGATTCCGCAACCGACCCCAGCGCCGCCAGCTTGGGGCTATCTCGAGAACGGATCCGGGTACCTCGTTCTCGAGAGTCACGCCGGGCCGGCCGTCGGGATCGTCGCCCTCGTCCACTCGGGCGCCGGCATGGAAGATCCTTCGACCCAGGGCACCAGCCATTTCCTGGAGCACCTGCTCTTCAACGGTACCCCCTCGAGGACTCAGGAGCAGCTCTACGCCGATCTGGACGCGATCGGCGCCTACCACAACGCCACGACGCGGCGGACGCACATGGCGCTCTTCCTGCTCGTGGGGCCGGAGGCGCTGGGATCGGCGCTCCGTATCCAGACCGAGATGCTGTTCCAGCCCTCCATGACCCCAGAGAAGTTCGAAAAGGAACGTGGGATCATCCTGGAGGAACTCGCGAGAGATCCCGCCGAAGGGAACGCCGCACAGATCGAACTCGATCTCTTCGGGCCTCAGGGCTACGGCCTGCCGGTGCTGGGTACCGAACGCAGCATCCGACGGCTGTCGGGCGCGCAGATCGCGTCGTTCCACGATCGGTTCTACACGCCGGAAAACGTCACGTGGATCGTCGTCGGCGATGTCTCGGCTCGCGTGGCCGTCGATTCGTTGCGCACGATCGTAGGGGCGATCGCTCCGAGGGCCACCTCCGCGGATGAGCCGCCGCCGCCGCCCGTGGCCGACGGCTGGCCGCACGACTTGCGATCGGAATCGGATCGGGGCGCCCTCTCCCAAGTCTGGGTTGGCCCCGACCCCAAGTCTCCGGAATTTCTGGGGTTCCGGGCCAGAGTCGAGATTCTGGGTGAAGGGGAGTCGTCCCCCGTGGCCGCACGACTGACCGAGGCGATGGGGGATCCTCCGACGAGCTATTCCTGTCGGATCGAGGAGTTTCCCGGGTTTTCCCTGGTCCGCATCGAGGTCGAGCTGCCGCCCGGGAGGGATCCGCGAGCCTGGGAGTCCGCGCTCCAAGATGCGCTCTCACGGGTCCAGCTCACGCCGCAGGATCGCGGCGGTTTGGATGCCTGGCGAGTCTCCCAGGAAACCGACGAGGAGTACCTGCGCGAGAAGCCCCATTACTACGGCATCCTGCGCGGGGAGTCGTTGGTCGCGCGCGGTCTCGCCGCGACGGTCGGGGAGCTGGACGCGCTACGAAGTCTGCGTCCCGAACAGGTCCCCCTCGCTCCCCTCCCCTGGCCCCCCACCCGGCGCGCCCGAGTCTTTCCGGCGGGCGAGGAGCCCGTGTCGACGTCCGATGCGGAAACGGTCGAGTGGGACCTCCCGAATGGGGCGCACGTCGTCGTCCGGAGCAGTCCGGAGAGTCCGGTCCTCGCCGCGCACCTGTTCGTCCGCGATCGCGCCGAACGAGAGGGAGTCGACCACGCCGGGCAGGCCGAACTGGTGCACTCGCTCCTCGGGCGCGCGACTCGCACGGTGAACGCTTCCGCACTGCGACTCGCCCTCGACGAGATCGGCGCCCGCATCCAGACCTGTGACGATCCGAGCATTCCGTACGACGATCACTACTCGCGTCCGGAATTCTCCTTCGTGCGCTTCCAGACGCTGGATCGCTTCGCGGAACCTGGGTTCGAGCTACTCGCGCAGATCGTCGGTCAGCCCGAATGGACGGACGACGAGGCCGCGCGAGAGCTGCAGGCGCTGCGGTCACGACGCGTCGTCGCGGCCGGATCGGCGCGCGAAGCGGCGCGTCGCTGCGCGGCGGAGCAAGGCTGGACGGATAATCGCAGCGTGCTCGGTCCGCCGGAGGGTCCGCCCGAGATCGCCGGGTCGGAATTGCAGAGCTGGGCCGGCGACTATCTCGACCCCGCCGGGTGGCTCGTCGTGATCGCGAGCGGACTCCCGATCGAATCACTCCGTCCGCTCCTCGATCGAACGCTCGGGGCCGTCCCTTCCCCATCGGCGACCCGTACGACCGTCGCGTCCCCTACGCCGTGGTCGGAGCGCGCGTCGGTCGACGTGGTCTCCGCGGAGCGTGGCCGCGCCGTCCATGGCGCCGGGGCCGCCATGGCGGCCGAGTTCGCTGAGATCTCTGACCCGTCGGTCGAGGTCTGTCGCGACTCGATCGGCGCGAAGCAAGCGTACGTAGCCTGGTGGCGGGAACTCGACCGGTCGGTCTCGCACCCGACCGCATTGCTGGCCAATGCCGTCCTCTCGGAGCGGATCGCGTTCCAATTGCGTGAACGCGAAGGGTTGGCCTACTCGATCGGATCCCAAGTCACGCGCGCGCCCGATCGGACGCCCGTCTGGGTCGCCACTGCGTCGACCCGACCTGAGAACGCCGAGCGGCTGGCCCGCGGATACCTCGAGGTGGTGCGAGGAGTTGCGAGCAGTCTCCCGGACGACGCCGAGATCCGGCTGGCCGCCGCCCGAATGGAGGGACGCGAGCGGATGCGGAAGCTGACGCGAATGAACTGGGCGTTCCAGCAGGGGCTGGAGCTGCTGGAAATCGAACCCCCCGCGGCTCCACCAGAACCGGTCGAACCGGAAACGGTGCGCCGCGCTCTTCGCGACGGATGGACGGAGGCGCCGAGCCTTCTGGTGATCGTGAAGTAGGCCCCGCCCCGTTCGGCCCAGCCCAGCTCAGTTCAGCTCAGTTCAGCTCAGTTCAATTCAGAGCGCGCGGGCTTCTTCCAACCGGATCCTGACCTCGGCGACCCGGGGCCATTCGGGATGCCGCTCGAGCAACCGCGAATAGACGCGAGCCGCGTCGACGCCTCGGCCACCGATCTGGTAGGCGCGGCCGGCGGAGAACAGGTCGTCGGCCGGAGTCGGATTGGCCGCGAGCGCCGCGGCCTTCTCGTACTCGGCGCCGCCCTCGGCGCTCTTGCCCTGGCCGACCAACGTGGCGGCCAGTCCGCGCAACGCCGCCGAGCGCTCCAGGTCGTCGGCGCCGGCGGCGCCGAGCGCGGCGCGAAACGCCGCTTCGGCCTCGACCGGTCGTCCGAGCGTGAGTTGGCAGTTGCCGACGAATCGTTGCGCCCGCTTCGCCGCCGGCGTCGATCCGTGTCGCGTGACGAGCGCCTGCAGTTGGGTGAGCGCTCCGGCGTAGTCGCCGTTCATGTACTGACTCTGGGCGCGAAATAGGTCCGCGCTCGCGGCGGCGTTCGCCTGTTCACGACTCCGTCCGACGATGCCGGCGCCGATTGCGATCAAGATCACCGCGAGAGCCCCGCCGAGGAGCCATCGTCCGAGTCCACGGCGCGCCTCGAACCACTGTGCGATTCCGCTCGATCCGGCCTCGTGGGCGGTCGGACTCGTGATGCTATGGGCCTTCTGCGCCACCCTGTTCTCCTCCGTGCTACGGTCGATCGCTTCGTTCGTGGGTCGATCCCGAAGCGGACACTCTAGCAGTCGACCGGAGGACTGTCACCCGGTGGCCCGCCGACTCCTTCCGCGACGACCGGCCGTCGCCGCGCCACGAGCGGAATTGGCCGTCGCGTCGCCTCGAGGGGAGCTCCAGTCCGGTTCGAACCGGACCTCCGTACTCTCGACCTCGTCCCAGATCGCAGCCCCTTCGCTCGGCCAGTCGATCTCCGCCGACGCCTTCCCGCGGGCGCCCGCGGTTCGCGCCGAAGGAGACTGCAGCCGGCGGGGTCGTTGGGCCGCTCCTACCCCGAGCAGTTGGACATCGACCCGGGGAAGCCACAGCTCCTGCGCCTGCTCGGTTCGCCGCTTCCAATCGAGCTGCAACAGGCGGACCCGTTCGGCGCGCTCGTCCGGTCCGACGCTCCATCGCTTGCCTGACTGACGCGCCTCCTCGATCAACTGGCCGTAGTAGCGTTGGATGCTGTCCAACTCGGTCGCGAGGTGCGCCTCACTCCCTTCCTGCAGGCGGCCGACACGTTTGCGCAAGCGGCGTTCGAGGGTGGAGAGGGCGGCGCGCACGACCAGAGGTCGCACCGGGAAGGCGCGAGCCGCGGCGCGTCCCGCCTCCGGCTCGACGGCGAGCGAGCCCCAGTAGTCGACCACGTCGGGCAGCGAGGCGATCGGCGTCCCGCTGACCCCGTCGATGGCGACGCATTCGAGTTCGTCTGCCAGTTCCTCGCGCGAGTACGCCAGGTGGAAGAGGAAGAGATAGATCGGCAGATAGACCGGCTTGCCGTGACTCGCGCCGGTGTCGCCGCTCGCCGCTTCGAAGCGCACTCCTCCGGCGCCGGGCGTCGCAGCCAAACCCAGGAGTCGATCGAAGACGGGATTGCCGGCGGTGGCGAGCTCGCTGTCCGGATGTTCGTGGAGCCCGCGCGGCGAAAGCGCCAGGACCAGTCGCTCCGGACCGAGCAGTTCGCGGAGTTCGGGCGTCAGGTCGGCTTCGACCACCAGCTCACTCCGCGCCCGCACCTTGGCGCCGTGTCGATCGAGGAGACTCTCCAGGAATTCCCGCACGAGGGCCGCCTTCACGCGTGGCCCTCCCCTTTCTCGACGCCCCAGGAACTCTCCAGCCGCGAGAAGATCTCTGCGTCGAGGTCTTTCACGCGCTCATGACGTTCGCGCGCGATGAGAAGGTCGTCGGCCAGTGCGTCGAATTCTCGTTCACGCTCGGCCGCCGTCCGATTTCGCGACCAGATGCGGAACACTTCGTTCTCGAAGCTCTCTCGATCGCTCCATTGGCCGAGCACCATGTCCATCTCGCCGATGACGAGTTCGAACATCTGGATCTTCTCGTCCAAGATCTCGAGGACGTAATCCTCGACCGTGTTGCGGGTCGTGAAATTCCAGATCCGCGTGTCGCGCGTCTGACCGAGCCGGTGGATTCGTCCGATGCGCTGCTCCAGCCGCATCGGATTCCAGGGCAGGTCGAAGTTGACGAGGTTGCGGCAGAACTGGAGGTTCCGTCCCTCGCCTCCCGCCTCGGTCGAGAGCAAGACCTGAACGTCGCCGCGGAACTGCTCGATCGCCGCGTCCTTCGCCGCCGGCGAGAGGCTGCCGTGGAAGGGAGCGAACGAGATCCCCTCGGCGCGAAGCCGCTCCGAGATGGCGTCGAGGCTGCGACGGAACTGCGTGAAGACGAGCACCTTGTCGTCGCCTTGATCGCGGATGACCTTGATCAGCCCTTCGATCTTGGCGTGCGAGCGAACTGACCGGCCGAGCGCGGCGAGCGACTCGAGACGGGCCGCGAACTGCGTGTCCTTGAAGATGACCGCCGATCGCTCCAGCGTGCGAGTGGCGGCGTACGCAGTCGAGCCCATCTCCTTCTGCAACACCATGAGGAGGAAATTCCAACGCGGGAGATCCCGCGCATCCCCCGCCTCGACGGCGTCGCGCACGAACTCGGAGACGCCGTCGTAGAGCGCGCGTTCGGTCTTGGACATGGTGAAGGGCACGATGCGCACTTCGCGCCGTGGGAAGGAGAGCGACGTGGAACTCCGGCTCGTCCGGACCATGACGCGGCCCAACTTCTCGGCCAACTCCTTCGTCTGCTTCGGCAAGCGTTTGTCGCCACGAACCATGTAGTCCTTGCGGAAGCTGCGGTAGGTCCCGAGTAGCCCAGGCTCCAACAGCGTGACCAGGTTGTAGAGTTCCCGCAGATCGTTCTGCACCGGGGTGGCGGTCAACAGGAGCAGGTACTTCAGGCGAAGGGCGTCGACGAACTTCCAGCCTTGCGTCAGGTGATTGCGCAGGCGATGCGCCTCGTCGACGACCAACAAGTCGAAGCCCGCGGCGCCGATCTCGGCGCGGTGTCTCGCCGTCTTCGCCGTGTCGATCGACGCGATCAGGAAGGGATGCCGAGACCACTCCTCACCCCGCGCTCGCACTTCGAACGGAAGGTCGAACTTGTGCCGCAACTCCTCCCGCCACTGACTCATCAACGAAACCGGCGTCAGGACGAGCGCGCGTCGGACCAGTCCGCGCAGCGCGTACTCCTTCAGGATCAGGCCCGCCTCGATCGTCTTCCCGAGACCGACTTCGTCAGCCAGGATCGCCCGCCCGCGCATCTGGTGGAGGACGCGGCGGACCGCTTGGATCTGGAAGTCGTACTGCTCCAGATCGCGGACCGCCGACAGAGCGAGAAGATCGCGGAACCCGTGGGTCAGGGAGAGGCGAGCGGCGATGGCGGCGTCGAGGAAGCGACGACCACCGTCGGTCGGGGCTGTTTGGATGGCGAGCGCCGCGGCGAGGGTGGAGCGATCGAGGTGGAGGATCTGCGGGTGGTCGAATTCGTACTCACCGGCGGATCCTGGGTCGGTCGCGTCGGACGCGTCGATCACGTCGGGTGCTGACGCGCCCTGCCCTTGCCCGAGCGCCGGATCTCGCTGCGTGGGTTCTTCGCCGATCGAGTGCGGTTGTTCCGGGGCCCGCCGGACCGTCGCCCGCCGACGGGTCGGCGCACTCGCCCCTCCGGTCGAGTCCGTGGGGCGCCGCGCCGCCCCCGTGCCCGTCTTCTCGGGCTCGTGGAGACCTGCGCGCGTCGGCTCCGCCGATGCGCCGTTGCGCGCGGCCGAATCGTGGCCGTTGCGGTCGTCTCCGGGACGCGGGAGGACTCGGGCTCGTTGGGAACCGGCCGGCGGCGCCGACGCCCTTCGGTGGGAGACGGAGGATGGCTGCCGCGGGGGCGCGGCCGTCACCTTCGGGTGATTGGAATTCAGTCGCCGGACGCCGTCGGCGAAGGCGACCTCCAGGACATCGAAGAAGGGGCGGGGGCGGACCTCGACTACCATTCCCTCGCCGTAGTCGGCGTGGTAGAGGGTATCCCCGACGTCGTAGCGATTGACGGACAACGGCATCTCCCTGCGCCGGCTCCGCCGAGACCGACTGATGGGCCGGGCACGGATCCGGACGAGCGAGTTTCCCGCCGGACTATCGGAGTAGGTAGTACTGGAACCCGAGCAGTGCCTCGCCCGCCCAGACGGCGCCTCCCTTCACCTTGTTCAGGTGACACCGCACCGATCCGTCGAACGAGAATGGCTTGGCGACGAAATACTCCATTCCCCCTCCGAAGTTCGCGCTGAACCCCTCCCCTGGCAAGTAACTCTCCCGGTCGCTGATCCGAAATGTCGGCCGATGGAATCCGGCCCCGAGAGCCAGGTACTGGCTGAGTTTCGACTTCCGGTGGTAGTAAAGGTAGTAGTCGAAGCTGAACAGGTTGAGTTGGTACTGCTCCGGCAAGCTCTGGCCGGTCTCCGGGTCGATCGCTTCCTCCCGATCGAAGCGCAGATCCTCGAAGGTGAGACCGACGGCGTGCGATCGATCCAACGAGTAGCGGAGGTGGAGCGCGAACGCGCCGGCCGCGCCGTACCGATCGTAGGGAACCCGGGCTTCCCCGCGCGTGAACTCCCCGGTTCCGCGGAGCACCGAGGCCATCCCGCCTTGGATCCCGAAGCTGACGGTGTTCGACCGCTGTTCGTAGGCGACCGAGGCGGTCGGCGACGCCAGGCTGATTACGACGGCGGCGACGGCGAGCCCGGCGAACCGGGCGACTTTGTCTCTCGAGACCCTCTCTCTCAACGTTTCTTCTCCTTTCACCCACCCCGCGGATGGCAGGTCTCGTGCACCTGCCGCAAGCGATCGCGATCGACCGCAGTGTAGATCTCCGTCGTCTTGACCTGGGCATGTCCCAACAGTTCTTGCACCACGCGGAGCGACGCGCCGCGCTCGACCAGGTGCGTCGCGTAGGTGTGGCGCAGGAGATGCGGATGCAACTGCGAGACGTCGAGACCTCCGCGTGTCCCGCGCTGCCGCAGGATGCGCCAGAATCCCATCCTCGAGAGCGGGCCGCCGCGTGCATTCCGGAAGAGGACGCCGTCGTCGGTTCGTTTCCCGAGCAGTTCGGCGCGCGCCGTCGCTAGATACCCGCGGAGCGCCTCCGACGCCTGCCGACCGAGCGGAAGGATGCGTTCCTTCGATCCCTTGCCGATCACGCGGACCCAGCGATCCTCCAAGTCGAGCTGATCGGAGCGAAGCGCCACCAACTCGGAGACGCGCAGACCGGCGCCGTAGGCCAGCTCGAGCAACGCGCGATCCCGGCGATCGGAGGAAGCGGGCCCCCCGGCCGCCGCCAGCAGGCGATCGAGATCGTCCTCTCGAAGCGAACGCGGAAGATCCCGTCGGAGTCGCGGCGCTTCGATCTCCCGCGCTGGATCGGACTGGAGAACGCCTTCTTGCACGAGGAAGGAGTAGAAACCGCGGAGCGTGGCTCGCGCCCTGGCTCGACTCCGCGGGGCGAGTCCCGCTTCGTGCAGCTCCGCCAGGTATTCCCGCAGTTGTTGTGGGGTCACCTCACCGGCGCCGACGATCGCGCGGTCGTGCAGCCAGGCCAGGTGCCGCGCGAGGTCGCTGCCGTAGGCCGCGAGCGTATTGCGCGCGAGGCGGCGCTCCAGTTGGAGTCGGAGCAGGTGTCGATCAACCAGATCGTGCATCGTGCTCGCTCTCGGTGGTGAGCGCGGCGGAGATCGCGCGCGCCAACGGCAGACCGAATCCGGGGAGCTTCGCGATCTCGTCGATCGGAGCGGTGCGGATCCCCGCGAGGCTCCCGAACGCACGGAGGAGGGCGCGACGTCGGGCCGGTCCCACGCCGCGAATCTGGTCGAGCGCCGAGTGTTCCTGGGCCCGCGCTCTCACCGCTCGGTGATAAGCGACGGCAAAGCGATGCGCCTCGTCTCGCACTCGTTGCAAGAGGCGGAGTGCGCCGGAGTTCCGCGGCAACCGCAGCGTCGGGCCATCACCCGGGAGCACGATCTCTTCTTCGCGCTTGGCGAGTCCGATCAGGGGAAGCGTGCGACCGGAGGCGTTCATCGCGCGCGCGGCGCTGGCGACCTGACCGCGTCCGCCGTCGACGAGGATGAGATCGGGCGGAGTCTCGCTCCGACGGTCGAGCCGAGCGAGTCGGCGTCTGAGGGCCTCTTCCATCATGGCGAAGTCGTCCGGCCCCGGCACGGCGGCCATGCTAAAGCGACGGTAGGCGCTCTTCAAAGGCTTTCCATCCTGGAAGACGACCTGAGACGCGACCGCGTGCGCGCCTTGGAAATTCGAGATGTCGAACCCTTCGATGCGATACGGCGGTTCGGGGAGGCCGAGCACCTCCTGCAGTTCGTAGACCTCTCGCGCGACACGCGCGCGTTTGGCCGCCGCGAGGAGCTCAGTTTCCTCCAACCAGAGATGCGCGTTCTCCTCCGCCGCTTGCAGGAGCGAACGCCACGTCTCTCCTCGCGCGACGCGGAACTCCAGCGGGTGACCGCCCCGTTCGCTCAGGAGTTGCTCGAGCACCGCGGGTCCGCGAGGGAGCACGGCCGCGGTGATGCGCCGCGGCATGTCCGGCGCGGCGAGGTAGAGCGCGAGGATGAGGGACTGCAAGATCTCTTCCCTCTCCCGCCCGCGGGCCCCCCCGAGCATGTGCTGTCGCTTGCCGATGACCTTTCCCTCGTCGACCCGCAGCAGCACTGCGGCCGCGCGATCGCCTCGGACGGCGAGTCCGATCACTTCCGCGTCTCCGGTCGAACTCGGAGTCATCCGCTGACGATCGAACAGTTCTTCCAGCGTCTGGATGCCGTCGCGTAACCGCGCCGATTCCTCGAAGCGCAGTTCGGTCGCTGCTTCCTGCATGCGCGCGCGGAGGTGCTCGAGCGCCTCGCGCCCCTTGCCTTCCAACAATCTCACCAGCGGATCGACCTGGCTCCGGTAGGTGGTCTCGTCGACCCTTCGAGTGCACGGCGCCGTACAGCGACCGATGAAGTACTGCAGGCACTCCCGCCCGCCGCGCGCGAGTCGACGGTCGGTGCAGTTGCGCAGGCGGAAGACCGCGCGAATGACGTGGAGGGTTCGCCGCAGATCCTTCACGTTCGTGTAAGGACCGAAGTAGCGCGAGCCGTCGTCCACCACCGTGCGTGTCACGCGCAGGCGTGGGAACCGATGCCCCAGCGTGACCGTCAGGTACGGGTACTTCTTGTCGTCCTTGAGGCGAACGTTGAACGGGGGTGCGTACTGCTTGATGAAGTTCGTCTCCAGCACGAGCGCTTCGGTTTCCGACGCGGTCACCACCCAGTCGAGACTCCGGATCCGCGCGCGGAGCCCTTCCAATCGGACATCGATCGCCGCATCGCGCCGGAAGTAGTTGCGGACCCGCAGATGCAGCCGCTTCGCCTTCCCCACGTAGAGCACGCGTCCACGGGCGTCCCGGAAGACGTAGACACCGCTCTGCCGAGGCAGCAAGCGGAGCCGCTCTCGCAGCGCTCTCTTCCAGTCGACGTTGGTCGCGGGGGCCGGAGCGAATCCGCCCCGCGCGCTCTCGCGCACTTGTGGCTCGTGGTCATCGAGACGCCGCGGCGGAACCGGGAGCGGAGCGGCGCGGCGTCGTCGGGGCGCCGGTCGATCCGGAGGTTCGGGAGAGTCGCTCATCCCGATGCCCCGTCATCCTCGCGCGGCGCGCGTCGCAGCCGCGTGCGGACGAGGTCGCGGAGGTAGCGCCACTCTTCCGGCGATCGCCACTCCAGGAAGGCGACATAGACCAGGCAGGCCGCCGCGAGCGGGACCAATCCAGCGACCAACGCGCCGATCAGTCCGGAGAGTCCGATTCGCTGCACGAGCATCAGCGTGACGGCGGCGGCGACCCCGAACCCCACCAGTGCGGGCGCCGTCCGCAGCAGCGCGACACGGAAGCGCCGCAGCGGAGAGAATCCATGGCGGCGCCGTGCGTAGAAGAGCAAGAGCCCGACGTTGAGGAAGGAACTGAGCGCGGTCGCCAAGGCCAAGCCGCCCAGGCCGAGGAACGGCATCAGTACGAGATTGAGCACAATGTTCGAGACCATGGCGATGATCGAACAACGCACCGGCGTCCGCGTGTCGCCCTGTGCGTAGAAGAGCGGGACGAGCGACTTGGCGGCGCCGTAGGCCGGCAGCCCGAGCGCGAAGAACTGCAGCGCTCGCGTCGTCATCTCGAGCGACCGGCCGTGCGCGAATGCGCCGCGCGCGAAGAGCAACGCCAGGATCGGTTCCGCCAGGAGCACGAAGCCGATCGCGGCAGGAGCGAGCACGAGGAATCCGACGCGCATCGAGAACCCGGTCGTGTCCTCGGCCGCGGTGCGCTCTCCTCGCGCCAACTGTCGCGCGAGGGTCGGGAGCACCGCCGTGCCGAGCGCGACGCCGACGATCCCGAGCGGAAGTTGCATGACCCGCTGTCCGTACTCCAGCGCCGACGGGCTGCCCGGTTCGAGAAAGCTCGCGAGGAAGATGTCGACGAACGCGTTGATCTCCTGCACCGAGATGCCGATCACCCCAGGGACCATGAGCGTGACCACGCGGTGCACGCCGGGGTGGTTGAACTCGAGGCTCGGCCAGAGCGTGAGACCGCGCTTTCGCAGTTCTGGGAGCTGGATCGCGAGTTGCAACACGCCACCGATCGCGACCGCGATGACCAGTCCCCAGATCTGCGTTTCCGGCTGGTCGCCCATGACGGGACAGAGCAGGAGCACGCCGAGGATCAACACGATGTTGAGGACGGCGGGCGCGAGCGCCGGCGCGGTGAAGTGACGCAGCGCGTTGAGCGCGCCCATCGCGAGCGTGGCCAAGCCGATCAACAGCAGGTACGGGAACAGCGCCTGCGTCAGTTGAACGGTGAGTTCGATCTTCCCTTCGACCGCCGCGAATCCGGGAACCATGAGCGGCACGACGATCGGCGCGAGCAAGATCCCCAATACGGTGACGCCGAGCAACGCCGCCAGGAGCGTCCCGGAGCAGGCCCGCAAGAATCGGACATGGTCACGGCGGTCACCCTTCTCCAGCTCGCGCGCGAAGGTCGGCACGAACGCAGCGGAGAGCGAGCCCTCCGCGAAGAGCGCGCGCAGCAGGTTCGGCAGACGGAACGCAATGGTGAACGCATCGGCAGCCGGGCCCGTGCCGAAGAAGTAGGCGCGCGTCATGTCGCGGCCGAGACCGAGGACGCGACTCAGCGCGGCGCCGAGGCCGAGTCGCCCGGCCCCTGAGACGAGCGCGCGGCGACCCTCCTGCGATGGGGTCGAAGTCGTCGAAGTCGTCGAAGGCGGGTCGGACCTGTTCGTTGGGTTCACGTCCATCGATGAAAGCACGTGCCCCCGGCGCGGCTCGAACGCGCGACCTGCGGTTTAGGAAACCGCCGCTCTATCCAACTGAGCTACGGGAGCGAGTGAACGGCCGAGAGCCTAGAGTCGCCGCGTGCGTTGGTCAATCGGCGTACCGGACCAGGCTGTGGACGCGACGTCCGCGCAGCCGATCGCGCCCGTTGAGGAACTCCAGCTCGGCCAGGAAACCCAATCCGACCACGACGGCGCCCGAGCGTTCGACCAGACGGACGGCGGCCGAAGCGGTGCCGCCGGTCGCGAGCAGGTCGTCGATCACGAGCGTGCGCGCGCCTGGAGCGAGCGCGCCTTGGTGCACTTCGAGCGAGTCCGCGCCGTATTCCAGCGAGTAATCCTCGCGATAGGTCGCGGCCGGAAGTTTGCCCGGCTTGCGCAGCGGTACGAACGGAAGGTCGCGCATCATCGCGAGCGTCGCTCCGAGGATGAACCCGCGCGACTCGACGCCGGCGATGACATCGGCCTCGCCGTCGAACGGCGCCCACAGCGCCTCGAGTCCTTCTCGCATGAGCAACGGCTGCACGAGGAGGGTGGTGATGTCTCGAAAGAGGATGCCCGGCTTCGGGAAGTCCGGGATGTCTCGGATAGCCGCGCGAAGGCGGTGCGGGAGATCACTCACTCAGGACTCCGGAGATGCGCGCGTCAGGCGACGAATTGCCGAAAAAAATGGTCGGGGCGAGAGGATTCGAACCTCCGACCCCCTAGTCCCGAACCAGGTGCGCTACCAGCTGCGCTACGCCCCGACCTCAGGCCTGTCTCGCGAGGCGCGAAGCTAACAATCCGTCGATGTTCTGTCCAGCCGCATCTCGGCGTGATTCAGGCTTGGCCTTCCCCCCAACCTTCCTGACCGATGAGGGGAACAAAACAACAGGGGATGCTCGACTCTTCCTCGATCGCCCCGTTTTCCAAGCGACTAAGTACGCGGAGCACCTGCTGCGAACGCTCCCCCACCGGGACGAGCAGGCGGCCACCGACCGCGAGTTGAGAGGCCAGTGCGCGCGGCGTGACCGGCGCTCCCGCGGTCACGACGATCGCATCGAACGGCGCCGCGCTCGGCCATCCGAGGGTGCCATCGCCGATCCGATAGAAGACGTTCTCGAAACCGAGCGCGGTGAGACGCTCGCGAGTCTTGCGCGCCAGCGCCGGGATCCGCTCGATGGTGAAGACGGTGCGGGCCAGCCGCGCCAACACCGCGGTCTGATAGCCGGAGCCGGTGCCGACCTCGAGCACCCGCTCGCGCGGACCGAGCGCGACCTGCTCGGTCATGAATGCGACCATGTACGGCTGAGAGATGGTTTGTTCGAAACCGATCGGCAGCGCGTGGTCGCCGTACGCGGCGTTGCTCAGCGCCTCGTCGACGAAGAGATGGCGCGGTACTTCACGCAGGATTCGGAGCGTGGTCGCGTCACGAATTCCTCGCGCCTCGATCTGCTCGCGGACCATGCGGTCGCGCGCGCCGCCGAAGTCCCGAGAACTCACGGAACGCAGGGCAGGCCGTCGAGCCAGCCCGTGACGGCTTCGAGTTGCGCATAGTCGGTGAGGTCTAGATGGAGCGGGGTGACAGCGACCCATCCGCTGTGCACGAGCGCCTGATCGGTTCCCGCTTCCGTGCGCCAGACCGGACTCGACCCGCCGACCCAGTAGTAGGGCTGTCCGCGCGGGTCCTGCCGCTCTTCGATCGGGCCCTCGTACTGTCGGCTCCCCAACTTGGCGACGCGGATGCCTTGCATCTCTCGTCGCGGCAGGTCGGGGAGATTGACATTGAGCAGGAGCCCCTTGGGCAACGGATGCTCGGCCAATCGGTCGACGATCAGTTTCGCCACGAGCGAGGCATCGGCGAGATGCGTGGGTCGAAACGACGCGATGGAGAAGGCGATCGACGGGATCCCCAGCAGGCTCCCTTCCATCGCGGCCGCGACGGTGCCGGAGTAGAGGACGTCGTCGCCGAGATTCGCCCCGTGATTGATCCCCGAGGCGATGAGGTCGGGACGGAATCCCTCGGACGCGGGCAACCCGCGGAGCGCGAGCAGGACACAGTCGGCCGGCGTCCCGTCGACGCTCCAGACCTCCGCGCTTCGCCGCTTGAGGCGGAGCGGGCGATTGAGGGTGAGCGCATGACTGACGCCGCTCTGTTCGTGCTCGGGCGCGACGACGACACGGCGACCTTCTCCGGCGAGCGCCGCGCGGAGCGCCTTCAGCCCCTCGGCTTCCCACCCGTCGTCGTTGGTCAGCAGGATCTGCATCGGGAACTGGTCTCCTCGCGGCAAAGCAAAGCCCCCCGGTCTTCGGACCGGAGGGCCTCTCTCGGACCTGGTCGGGGCGACTGGATTCGAACCAGCGACCTCTTGCCCCCCATGCAAGTGCGCTACCGGGCTGCGCTACGCCCCGAACTCGTCCAAGGAGGGCAGCCTACGGAGCAGGCGGAAGAGCATCAATCGAAATCTCCCCCTGCTCGGGCGGCGCGACCAAGGGGTCGAGGATCACCGTCCGCCGCGTGCGACGCGGGCCGGCGCCGTTGGGGTCTTGGAGCCAGGCGCGCAGCGAGAGCAGTTCACGTCGGATCTCGCGTAGCGCGCGTCGATGGGACGGGTGGAGGAATTCCAGCTCCCCCGTCGCCGCGTCCTTCGGCGTGTCTCTTGTCGCTTCCTTCGCCGCCGCCTCGGTCTCCTCGGTCGGTTCTTCGTCGTCGTCGCCCGGCGCGGAAGCGACATCGGCCGGCGCGGAGAGTCTTCGCCTGGCGCCCGCAATCGTGTAGCGACGTTCGTAGAGCAACTCTCGGATCGAGCGGAGGGTGTCGAGGTCGGAGTCGCGGTACATGCGCGCCCCTCCGCGGCTCTTCTTCGGCCGCAGAGTCGGAAACTGCGACTCCCAGTAGCGCAGCACATGCGCCTTCACGTCGAGCATCTCGCTCACTTCACGGATCGAGTAGTAGAGCCGCGGTCGGGTCTCTTCGGTCACCGCTCTCTCCTTCTGCTCCCTGCCGTCACGATGCGGTCACTCGGACCGCAGTGGCCGCGTCATCAGCTCACGCAACGCCAGACGGACATCGAGCCCGTCCCAGAGGATGCGCCCGATCTGACTGGAGATCGGCATCTCGATGTCGACCGTCGCCGCGAGTGCGAGCGCGGCGCGGGTCGAGGCGACCCCCTCCGCGACCATTCCCAACTCCGACAACGCCTGCGCCAACGGCGTCCCCTGCGCGAGCGCGACGCCCAGCGCGTGATTGCGACTGAGAGGACTCGTGGCCGTGGTCACGAGATCCCCCACGCCGGCGAGTCCGAGAAACGTCTCGGCGCGAGCGCCCAGCGCCTCACCCAGCCGTCCGATCTCCGCCAGGCCGCGCGTGAGGAGCGCCCCGCGCGCATTCTGCCCCAGCTCGAGCCCATCCACCATGCCGCTGGCCAGGGCGACGACATTCTTCAGCGCGCCGGCCAGCTCCGCGCCGACGACGTCCGAGCTCGTGTAGACCCGGAGGGCCGGTCCGGCGAAGAGGCGTTGCACGACGAGCGCGGCCGCCGGATCGACCGAGGCGGCCAAGAGCACGGCCGGTTTCTCCGCGGCCACTTCGCGCGCCAGGCTCGGCCCGGTCAGCACGACGACGGGAGCGCGATCCCCCGCCAGTTCCGCGAGAATCTGGCTCATGCGCAGACAGGTCGATTCCTCCAGACCCTTCGTGGCCAAGACCCAGACCGGTGGAGGATCGGCGGCGAGCCGGCTCACGAGCGACCGCACGGCGTGCGAGGGGACCGCTACGATCGCCGCGACTCCCCCGGGGAAGGGCGGGTCGCCCGAGCAGATCTGGATCGAATCGGGGAGCGAGAAGCCGGGCAGATAGTGGGAGTTGACGCGCGTCTCCTGCATGGCGAGAGCTTGGTCGGCGTCGCGCATCCAGAGCCGGACGGGGCGCCCGTTGCGCGCCAGATGCAGGGCCAGGGTCGTGCCCCAGCTCCCTCCTCCGTAGACGACGGCGCCCTCAGGAAACATGTTTCTCGGGCGTCGTCAGGACTCGCTCCTCTCCGCGAATGAGCCGTCCGATGTTCTCGCGGTGGCGCAGGATGACCAGCGCGGCGATCGCGAAGCCGGTCCAGAGGATCGGATCTCCGGGCTCTAGTCCGCGCGCCGCGATCAGCGCCAGAGGCAGCACGGCCGCGGCCACGATCGAGGCCAACGAGACGACGCGTCGCCAAGCGAAGACGACGATCCAGGCGCCGAGCGCGAAGGCGGCCGCCGAGGGGACGATCGCGAGCCAGGCGCCGGCGGCGGTCGCGACCCCCTTTCCGCCGCGGAAGCCGACGATCGGCGAGAACATGTGTCCGAGTACGGCGCCGAGGAGAGCGACGATCCAGATCCAGTCGACGCCCGCGCCGTCGCGCGCGCGCGCCGAGACGGGCCCGACGAGCCCGGCGAGCCCGGCGAGCCCGGGCGCGATGAGGACCGCCGCCGCGCCCTTCGCGGCGTCGAGCGCCAAGACGAGGAAGCCCCACTTCGGCCCGAGCACGCGGTAGACGTTGGTCGCTCCGAGATTGCCCGAGCCGTGCTGTCGCAGGTCGATCCCGCGCGCGGCGCGACCGACCCAGAGCGCGGAAGGGATCGCGCCGAGGGCGAAGGAGGCGACGAAGACGGCAGCGAGCATTGCCGCGAACGACGCGGTGGAGCCGCCGACCGGCTCCATCAGCTCTTCCGGAGCACGACGCGCAGGGCCGCGCCCTCCAGCTCGAACGCTTCGCGGAATTTCGCCGCCAGATAACGCACGTAGTCAGGCGCCATCCGACGGGGATCGCTGCAGAAGAGCGCGACGGTGGTCGGGCCTTTGCGCACCTGCGTCGCGTAGTAGATCTTGATCGGGCGTTCGCCCCGTCCGCGCGACTTCGGCGGATTGTGCTCGACCGCCTTCTCCAGCACGCGATTCCAGTCTGACGTCGAGATGTCGCGCTGCGACGTCTCGTAGACGCGCGCGATCGTCTCGGGCAATTGATGGATCCGCTGGGTCGTCTTGGCCGAGACGAAGAGCTTCGGCGCGTGAGAGAGAAACGGGATCTCTTCGTCGAGGTGACGGACCCACTCGCCCATCGTGTTGTCGTCTTTCTCCGGCAGGTCCCACTTGTTCACGAGGACTACCGCGGAGCGACCCGCCTGATGGATCAGGTCGGCGATGCGCAGGTCCTGGCGATGCAGCGGCTCCGAAGCATCGAGGACGAGGACGGCGACGTCGCAGGCGTCGATCGATCGAGTGGCGCGCAGCGTGGCGTAGAACTCGAACGACGGCTGACTGCCGAGCCGACGACGGATGCCGGCGGTGTCGATCAGGGTCATCGTGCGGCCATGCCAGCGGACCGGCGCGTCGACCGAGTCGCGCGTCGTGCCGGGCTTGTCGTCGACGATCATGCGTTCTTCACCCAGGAGACGATTGACCAACGACGACTTGCCGACGTTCGGGCGCCCGACGATGGCGACGCGGATCGACTCGTGGGCGGGCTCGTCATGGTCGGTCGCCATCGGAGCGTTGATCCGTTCGACGACTACGTCGAGCAGATCTCCGAGCCCGCGACCGTCGGCCGAGGAGATGGCGAACTGCTCCTCCATGCCGAGCCGAGAGAACTCCGCGGCCTCGGCGTCGACCGCTTCATGGTCGGTCTTGTTCGCGACCAAGATCGCCGGAAGATTCCGGCGGCGGAGCTCCTGCGAGATCAGTTGGTCGTGCGGCTGCAGGCCGGCCCGCGTGTCGACGACGAAGAGGATGAGGTCACAGGTGGCGATCGCCTCCATCACCTGGTTCAGGATGGCCGCGTCCATCCGGTCGCGCGCGTCCGGCACCCAGCCGCCGGTGTCGACGACGAAGTACTCGTGACCGGTCCATTCGGCGCGACGCACCAGCCGATCGCGGGTGATGCCCGGGTGGTCGTCGACCACGGCGGTACGCGAGCCGACCATGCGGTTGAAGAGGGTCGACTTGCCGACGTTGGGACGCCCGACGATCGCGACGATGGGCAGGCTCACGCGCGCACCTAGAAGTGTCGATCTCGCAGGCCGAGCTGCACGGGGACTCCGACGCGTTCACGGAACTCGGCCAGCGGGGTGTCGTCGAGGAAGAGATCGGCTTCGTTCAAAGTGGAGGGCGGCAGGATGACCGCGTCCCCGAGATCGCGGCCCGCGAGGCCCGCCAAGATGTCGCGACCGACCAAGAGGCCGGCCACGGTCACATTTCGTCCGAAGAAGTCATTCGGGATGCCGACACACTCGATGGCGACCTCCTCCCCCGTTCGCGCCAGCTGCTTGCGGAGCGTCGCTTCCAGCGTCTCGCGGAAGAGGGCGCCGGTCACGAGGGTGAGCCGCTTCCATCGTTCCTTCGCGGCGGTCGGGAAGACCTGCTTCATCCGGCCCAGTCGATCGAGGAAGTGACGGGTCATCCCGATGCCGTTCTCGAGCTGCGGGAATCCGTCGTACTGCTTCGCGGACGGCACCTGCCGATCGAGCAGTCGGAACCATTCGTCCGCGAGATAGACGAACGAGATGCCCCATTCGCGGCGGAAGCGCTCTTGCATCGGCGTGAGATCGGCCAGGGTGCGCGCCGCCAACTCGGGCGTGACGCGGTCGAGTTGGACGAGGCCCTCGCGATGGTCGGTCATGCCCAGCGGCACGACCGCGAGAGAGCGCACCCCGGGATGGAACGAAGCGAGATCGCGCACGGTCTGCAGCAGATCTTCGCCGTCGTTGTAGCCAGGCACGAGCACGATCTGGGTGTGGACCTCGATGTCGTTGTCCACGAAGTAACGCAGGATTGGCAGGATGTCCCGCTCCTTGCGCGCCTTGATCAGACGCTGGCGCGTGACCGGATTGGTCGAATGAACCGAGACGTAGATCGGCGAGAGCCGCTGCTCGACGATGCGGCGGATCTCCCAGTCCTTCATGTTCGACAGCGTGACGAAGTTGCCGTGGAGGAAGGAGAGGCGATAGTCCTCGTCCTTCACGTAGAGCGTCTGCCGCATGCCGGCCGGATTCTGGTCGATGAAGCAGAAGACGCACTCGTTCCCGCAGGTGCGGATCTTCATCTCCTCGAAGCGCAGACCGAGGTCGTTCGGGCCGTCGAGTTCGAGTTCGAAGGTCAGCTCCTCCGCGCCGCGCGCCACCTCCAGGGAGACCTCTTCCTCGGCCATCTTGAAATGGAAGTCGAGCAGGTCCTTGACCGACTGGCCGTTGACCCGCGCGATCTTGTCGCCCGGGAGGAGGCCGAGTCGCTCGGCGAGCGAACCCTGGGCGACGGACTGGATGATCATCGGAGGATCCTTCGATCCGCGGCCGAGCCGCCGGATTTCGGATCGGCGTCGCAGATGCGGCAGAGACAATGTATGGAGCGGGCAACGGGATTCGAACCCGCGACATTCAGCTTGGGAAGCTGACACTCTACCAACTGAGTTATGCCCGCTCACCCCACTTCGGGTTCTTGAAGCTACGGAGCCCTCCGAGCAGTGTCAAGCGCCCCGCCCGGCCGGGGGCTCGCCGGACAACAAGAGGGCGATCTCCGTCCGCCGTGTGATCTCCTCCAACGAAGCCCCTTCAACCCAATCGATGACCTGGCAGCCCGCTCCCCGATTTCGGATCCAGGTCCGTTGTCGTTTCGCATAGGCGCGGGTCGCGCGGAGGAAGTCGGCGTCGCACTCCTCCAGCGAGCGGCCACAGAGGAGATGGGCAAGGTACTCGCGGTAGCCGACCGTGCGCAGCCCTGGGGATTCCGGGGAGAGCGCCTCGGAGAGGAGGGCTCGCAGCTCCGCGACGAGCCCCGCTTCGCGCATGGCGAGGCAACGGCTCGCGATCCGCATGAGGAGCTCCGGACGAGGGCGGATGAGCGCCGCCACCGGTACGGCGGCCGCGGGACCGACCGTCCGTTCCGCGGCGAGCCACGCGGAGAGCGGGCGCCCGGACTGCTCGAAGATCTCGAGCGCGCGACCGACTCGCTGCCGATCGCCGGGCGCGAGTCGCGCGGCGGTCTGGGGGTCGACGGACCGGAGCCTCTCCCACGTCGCGCCTGGGCCATCGGCTTCGCGACGACCGGCGACTCGCGCGCGCACCTCTGGGTCGGCCTCCGGCAGCGGATGCAATCCGCCGCTGACCGCTTCCCAGTAGAAGCCCGTTCCCCCGACGGCCAAGGCGCTCACGTTTCGCCGCGCGAGATCTTCGAGCAATGACTCGAAATCGCGGCGGAATCTCCCGGCGGAGTACGACTCGTCGGGCTCGACGAGATCGATCAAGTGATGCCGGACGCGGAGCCGTTCTGCGCGCGTCGGCTTGGCCGTGCCGATCTCGAGTCGCCGGTAGATCTGGCGACTGTCGACGGAGATCAGCTCGAGTCCGTGTCGTTCGGCCAGGAGGAGCGCAACGTCCGACTTCCCTACCGCCGTGGGTCCGGTCAGGAATCCGACGACCCGACCCGGCGCGCTCAGTGACTCCGTCCGAAGCGGCGATCCAGATCTTCCATCGACACCGTGACGAAGGTCGGGCGGCCATGCGGATCGCCGTGCGGCGTCTGCGTGGCGAAGAGTCGATCGATGAGGAAGTTCATCTCTTCGAGGCCGAGCGATTGGCCGCTCTTGATCGCGCTGCGACAGGCGAAACTCGCCGCCAATTGTCGCCGTCGCTCTTCACCGTTGCGGGTCGGGCGGTGCGAGAGCTCCGAGAGGACGTCGCGGAAGAACCCTTCGGGATCACTGCCCCAGAGCGAAGGCACTCCACGCAGGAGGACCGACCGTCCGCCGAAGTCGTCGGCTTCGATCCCGAGTCGCGAGAGATCCGCCGACTGCGCGCTGAAGACCTCCCACTCCTGCGGATCGAGCGCGATCACCTTGGGGAAGAGCAGGAGCTGCGTCGGCGCGGGTCGAGCGTCCAGGTTTTCCAGCGCCTCTTCGTAGAGCACTCGTTCGTGCGCGGCGTGTTGGTCCACGATGAGCATTCCCTGTCGCGTCTGCGCGAGCAGGTACCGCTCGTGCAGTTGCCAGACTGGCGCGAGTCCGCCGGGCGCCGCAGCCGCTGTCGCAACCGTCGACGGGGAGTCGACGCCGTCCCCCCGAGCAGGCCGATCCGTTGGCGCCGCTTCGGTCGGCGTGGCGGCGTTAGAGCCGAAGAGAAGCGGCCAGCTCTCTTCGTGGGTCCGGGTCCAGGTCACATCGGGACGGTCATGGGCGCCCGCGTTCCCCCTCGGCGCGCCGGATGCGGAGACGACCCGCGCGCCGCCGACATCGTCGGGATCGAGCGACCAACTCGGAACCAGCGACCCGAGCGCCTGCCGCGTGGCGCGCGACATGTCGCCGAAGAGGAACGACTCGTCGAAGAAGCGCACCTCGCGCTTCGTCGGGTGCACGTTCACGTCGATGCGTGAGGGGTCCGATTCGAGCAAGAGCGCCGCGAACGGCTGCCGCATCGCGGGCAAGAGATCTCCGAACCCTTGGCGGAGCGCGGCGCCGACCCAAGAGGCGCTGACCCACCGACGATTGACCAGGAGCGTCTGTGGCGCGGCGCCGGGGCGCGCCAACTCCGGCACGCCGACGAATCCGGAGATCCGTCCTCGCGGGGTCAAGTGGTCGAGCGGCAGCAGCCGCTCGACGATCTCCGGCCCATGGATCTGCGCCAGCCGAGCGAGGAGATCGTTGGCGACCGCCAGATCCAGCAACGCGCGATCGTGCTGCGAGAGCCTGAACGCGACCTCCGGATACGCCAACGAAAGCGCCGCCAGCAACCGCGCGATCACCCGCATCTCTCCCGTCGGCGTCTTGAGGAAGCGTTTGCGCACCGGGGAATTGAAGAAGAGCTGTTCGACCCGAACGCTGGTCCCGCGCGGGCGAGCGATCGGCGTCAGCTCGCGGCGGTCGCCCCCCTCGACGACGACGCGCAGCCCTCCGTCCGTCGAGCCGGCGGAGGTTCGGATCTCCAACCGTGAGACGCGGCCGATCGAGGCGAGCGCCTCGCCGCGGAAGCCGAGCGTCGCGACCCGCAGCAGATCTTCCTCGGCGCGCAGCTTGCTCGTGGCGTGCGGCTCGAGCGAGAGCAGCAGATCCTCGCGGCCCATTCCGACCCCGTCGTCGCTCACCTCGAGCCACGCGTCGGGCCGCTCTCCGATCGCGACCTCGATCCGGCGAGCTCCGGCGTCGAGGGCGTTCTCGACCAACTCCTTCACGACCGAGGCGGGTCGCAGGATCATCTCGCCTGCGGCGATCTTCGCGACGACTCCCGGGTCGAGACGAGCGACGCGCGGGCGCGACGGAGCCTCGGGCGGGGCCGCTGCCGATTCTCCGTCGGCGAGATAGATGGGGTTGGAATCAGGCATGGCGCTCGGCACTCTACGACACGCGGTCTCGACTGGGCGAGGCCTCCCCTTCCGGCGCCGCGAGCAGCGCCCGCACGGCGTCGCGCATCTGCGAAACGTCGAGATCGAGGCACGCCCAGTGACCCAGCCAGCAGCGATCTCGCCCGTGGACCCCGCAGGGTCGACAAGAGAGGTCGGTGCGCGCGAGCAGGCGCGATGACGAGCCGACCGGCGCGAATCCGAGCGCCGGGACCGACGAACCGAAGAGGGCGACGACCGGGGTCCCCACGGCGGAGGCGAGGTGCATCGGCCCGGAGTCGTTGGCGACGACAACTCGGCACGCGGCAAGGGCGGCGACGAGCGCACGAAGCCCGAGTCGGTGCACGAAGGCGGAGCCGTCGAACGCAGGCGCTGGGTCAGCGGACGCGAGGAAGAGGTGCGCCTCGACGCCATCGGCCTCTAGCTTCCGGGCGAGTTCGGAGAAACGCTCGAACGGGATGCGCTTGCTCCGCCGCGACGCTCCGGCCAGCAGGGCGACACGGGGCGAACCGGCGGGCCGCGCCAACGCAGGCGCCTCGCGAGCGAGCGCCTCGAGCATGGCGGGTGTGACCGAGACGCGCGGCGCGAGCGACTCCGGCGAACGATGGGCCGTGTCGAGGCCGGCGGTCCGGGCGTAGCGCAAGAGGACATGCGGAATGGCGGGGCGCGGGAATCGGTCCCCCCAGACGACCACCCATCGTCGAGCGGCCGACCACCCGGCGAGATGCCGGGTCGGTCCGAGGCGTCGCGCCAGCGCACGCGAACCGATGTTCCCTTGCAGGTCGATCACTCGGGCCCAGCTGCGACCCGAATCGGCCGCGGCGGTCAGCTCGTCGCGCGTCCAGATGCGCGCGACCGAGTCGAGTCCTTCGAAGAGAGCGCTCCACGGCGCGTCGACGCCGACCTCGATCGGTTCGCCGTCGACCTCTGCGAGCGCCCGCGCGATGCCGGTGGCGAGGACGACATCGCCGAAGGAATGGAATCTGAGGAGGAGAGTTCGCGCCACCCGACTCGGCTCGTCACCAGCGATATTCTTCGACGAACGCCTGTCGGAAGTCGTAGCCCTCACGGAAATCGTCGACGGTGTCGTTCTCGGTCTTGTGCAGGATGTCGGCCTCGACCATCGTGAAGACGAGCCGACCGAGGTCTTCGGATTCGTGGATGCCCCAATGTCCGAGGACCTCACACGCCATCGGACCGAACTCGTCGCGCGCCAAACGGAGGTTGCCGGCGAGCAACTCGTGGCCGGTGACATGCCCGTTGCGGCCCAATCGCTCGCGCGTCGCTTCGAGCACGCGGAGGACCCAGACGTACGCCTCGACGCGAAACCGCGCGCTCTCGGCGGCGAGTTGCTCGATCCGACCGAGGAGGTCGCCTTCGTCCGGCGCTTCTTCCGCGCTCACGCGGCGCCTCCGACGGCGAGTGGACGAAGCGCGTTGGTCGGCGAGAGGATCGTGTCGGCTCCGAAACTGACATCGTCGCGAGCGGGATGGTCCTCGTTGTAGTGCAGCCCGCGCGACTCCAACCGTCGGCGCGCCGATTCGACGATGAGTTCGGCCACGAGCGCCAGATTCCGCAGTTCGATCAGATCACGATCCAAGACGAAGTCCCAATAGTAGCTCTCGATGCTCTTGCGGAAGATCTCGATGTAGCGAGCGGCGAGAGAGAGCCGGTAGTCATTGCGCATGATGCCGACGAGATCCCACATCACCTTGCGCATGATCTCCCAGTGTGCGTCGATCAGCACCGTCTCTCGCGGCAAGGTGGCGTTGCTCGCGTCCCAGGGCGGCAGGTCGGGGACGTGGGCGAAGTCAGCGATGTCTCTCAGCGCGGCGGCGGCGGAGCGTTCCCCCATCACGGCCGCTTCCAGAAGTGAATTGCTCGCCAGTCGATTGGCGCCGTGCAGGCCGGTGAAGGCCACCTCTCCGGCCGCGTAGAGTCCGGGCAACTCCGTGTGGCCGTCGAGGTCGCTGACCACGCCGCCGCACTGATAGTGCGCCGCCGGGACGACCGGGATCGGTTGCACGGTGATGTCGATCCCGAGCTTCGCGAGCGTGGCGTAGATCGTCGGAAACTCTCGCCGGATCTTCTCCGCCGGGAGATGTTCGAGATGGAGGTGCACGCAGCGGTCGCCGCGTCGCTTCATCACCCGGTCGATGGCGCGAGCGACCACGTCGCGCGGCGCGAGATCTCCGAGCGGATGATCGATCTCCAGCCGATCGCCGGAAATCGTCGTCAGGTAGGCGCCTTCGCCCCGAACCGCCTCGGTGATGAGGAAGTCCTTCGCCTCCGGATGGTAGAGACAGGTCGGATGGAACTGGACGAACTCGAGGTTCGCCACGCGACAGCCGGCCCGCCACGCCATCGCCAATCCGTCGCCGGTGGCGACGTCGGAGTTGGTCGTGTAGCGGTAGACCTTCCCGCTTCCACCGGTCGCGAGCAGCGTAACTTTGGCCGCGATCGGCGCGATTCGCCGCTCCCGCGTGTCGAGGACGTACGCGCCCAGACACCGTGTCCCCGAGTCGGCGCCGTGAACGAGACGGTGCTCGAGGATGAGATCGACCGCGCAGTGATGCGGCAAGACGCGGATGTTGGGATGCCGCGTGACCGCGGCGACCAGCCCCTCCATGATCTGACGACCGGTGGCGTCGCGCGCGTGGAGAATCCGACGCTGCGAGTGTCCGCCTTCCCGGTGCAGATCGTAGGCGCCGTCGTCGTGGCGTTCGAAGGGGATGCCGAGCGCGACCAGCCGCGCCACCGCCTCACGCGCCCCCCCCACGATCATCTCGACCGTGGCTCGTTTCGAGAGTCCGACCCCGCACTCGAGCGTGTCGGCGATGTGCGCCGACGCGCTGTCCTCGGGGCCGAGCGCCGCCGCGATTCCGCCTTGGGCGTACGAGGTGTTTCCTTCCAGCAACTCTCGCTTGGCGACGACCGTGACGGGTCCCAGCCGAGCGACCGACAGAGCGAAGGTGAGGCCCGCCAGACCCGATCCGAGCACGAGGAAGTCGCTGGCGGGGGGCTTGGGCTCGGCGTTGGCGTCCATAGGGTTATCCAGGTCGACGTCCATATCGAAGAAAACGTTCAGCGCAGTATAGGGAGGGCCGATAGAGAACCCAACGGAAATGCCCCGCCCCGCCGGCCTCGGCGCGGCGTCGGGTGGCCCTGTGGAACGACGTGTCACCGACACGGCCGGCTCCCGGGGCACACAGGGTTCGGTCTGGAGGGATGAGATGCACTCGAGCTCGCTGATCCACCGCTCGCCCACGCGCGCGGCCGGTCTCATCTTCGCCGGCCTCTTCGGCCTGCTCGCCGGAGCAGGCTGCAGCGACGACGAAGCGCCGCGCAACGTCGTCACGGTCACGTCGATCAACGCCAACGGAGCGCTCAACAGCGACATCTACAACAACGGTCGGGATGATGTGCCGGGAACGCTCGACGACTTCGTAGTCGAAGACGAAGTCGAGGTGCGCCTGACCTCCGATGCGCATGACGACGCGCTGTTCCTCTTCCCTGGGATGCCCTTCGGGTCGGTCGTGTTCGATCGCTACGAGGTCGTCTTCGAGAGCGAAGAAGAGATCCCCACCGTTCGCGGCGCCCTCGGTTGGCGTGTCGAGGCCAACTCCGTCTTCACCGGATCGCTCACCATCGTGCCGTACGGCGTGAAGATCCAGCCTCCGCTCTCGTCGCTCGTCAACGGCGGCGAATTGCAGGCGACCGCCAAGATCACGTTCTTCGGGGTCGAGCAGACCTCGAAGGATGCGGTGACCGCCACCGCCGTCCTCCCGGTCTTCTTTGCGAACTGGGGCGATCTGTAGCCACGAGATTCGATGCATCGCCTCTCGAGCCAACGCTCGAGGACGCGATCTAGCCGAGGCCGTTCCTACTTTCGTAGGAGCGGCTTTCGCACTTCCAGGAGCTTCGCGAGGAGCGCATCCCATCGCGCGTCGGCGTCGCCTTCGTTCCAGCGGAGCGTCTGCTCGATCACGGAGAGTCGCGACCACGGGAGCTGGAGACGCTCCAGCCGGATCCAGTCCTTCTCCGTCGTGAGCCAGAGCGCGCCGCGATCCTCGGTCAGCAGCGGTTCGATCTCCTCGCGGCGAAACGCGTGGTGATCGGGAAAGCGATGCATCACTTGCGGCTCGATCCCGAGTTGCTCGACGGCCGAACTGACCCTCTCGGGATGCGCGATGCCGACGATCACGCTCGCCGCCTCGCCGACCCGCGCCGCTTCGCCACAGATGGCACGGAGGCTGAATTCGCCTCGCCAAGAGAGCGGTGGAACGCGCGCGGGCGAGGAGATAGCTGCGCTCGACGAACTCGACGCACTCGACGCGCGCGGCGCGCCCGCCAGCACGATCAGGTCGGCGCGTGAGAGCGCGCTCAGCGGTTCTCTCAGGGGACCACGCGGCAGCAGTCGGCCGTTGCCGATCGGCCGCGCGGCGTCCAACGTGACGATGTCCAGGTCCCGCGCTATCGCCCAGTGCTGGAAGCCGTCGTCGAGCACGAGCACGTCCGCGCCGGCGGCGACGGCCGCTCGCGCCGCGTCTCGCTTGCTGGCGGCGACCCAGACTCCCGCGAAGCGAGGCAGCTCGGCGGCCGCGCGCGCGAGCCAGAGTGGTTCGTCGCCCGGGAACGGCGCCGTCAATAAGGCGCCGGCGGAATCGACCCGTTGCGCAACCTTCGCTGCGCCGCCATAGCCGCGCGTGACGATGGCAGGGTGCGCTCCCAGGCGCGCCAAGCGTCGCGTCAATTCGAGGACGAGCGGAGTCTTGCCGGTTCCGCCCACCTCCAACGAGCCGATCGAGACGACCGGGACCGAGAGTCTCTCGCCGCGACGAAGGCCGAGTTGGTAGACGAGAGCGCGCCCTCGGCGAGCCAGATCGAAGAGAGCGGACGCGCCGACGAATGCGGCCGCCGCCAGTTGCTCGGCCGCACCTCGCGGCGGTTCATCCCAGAGACGTTCGACCAAGGTGCGTAGCCGCGAACTCATGGCGCCGACCCATCGCCGCGGAACTGCGGCAGCGCCGAGAGCAATTGCAGTGTCCGTGCGGCGCCGAGTGCGGCCCTCCGCGCCGTCTCCCCCGCCGCGAGCGCCGCGGTCGTTCTTTCTCCGATGTCATCCATTCGCTCCAGCCATCTCGCGACCGCGTCCGCATCGAGCGTTCGCGTAGCGCCGCCGCTCTCGACCAGCGCATCGGCCAGGTCGCTCACGTTTTCCGTCGACACGCCGAAGCAGAGCGGCGTGGACCAGCGCGCCGCTTCGAAGAGATTGTGACCGCCGATCGGGACGAACGTGCCGCCGACCGTCGCGACATCGGCCAGCGCATACCAACTGGGCAACTGTCCGTGCAGATCGAGATACAAGACGCGCGGACCGGATGCGAACTCCGTGCGCACTCGCCGCACCCAGTTCTCTCGCGCGTTCGTCTCTTCCAATTCCAGCGGCGTCGGCAGCACGAGAGCGCTTTCGCTCGCCCGTCGGAACTCGACCTCGCGCTTCGCCAGGGACTCCGACCAGTGCGCCCGCTCCCGAAGATGACGCGGCGCGACGATGACGAAGTCGCGAGTGCGACGAGCCACGACATCGAGGAGCGCCTCTTCTCCCAGGCGCAGGCTCCCCACGACCCAGATCCTCTCACTCTCGACTGCGCGGTGCGGCGGCAGCACCCGTCCACGGTGCTTCAGATTGCCCGTGACCGAGCCCGGGGCGAGACCGAGTCGATCCAGCCGTTCGAGATCGAGCGCCGTCTGCGCCCCCACGACGGCGGCGCCCCCTTCGAACAGTGCTCGAACAAGCGGCAGGAAACGGCTCATACGTCGCCAGTTACGTTCCGAGATGCGGGCGCTGACGATCGCCGCCGGCACGCCCGCTCGCCGCGCCTGAGCCATCCATCCCGGCCACAGCTCGGTCTCGATCAGCACGAGCGCCCGTGGTTTCACGCGACACCAAAAGGCGAGTCGGGTCGGCCAAGTATCCAGTGGAGCGGTTTGCGGCGCGTAGGCGCTCGGGACGGTCCCCGCCGCGCGACGGCGGGCGGCAGAGGAGAGCGTCGTCACGACCACCGGCGGTCGGAGGGCCTCAGGCATTGCCTCTAGGAGGGCCTGCGCAGCGTCGAGTTCGCCCAGAGATGCCGCGTGGATCCAGAGGGGCCGGCGCCCGTTCGCCGCAGGCTCGGGCCGCGGGCCGAAGCCGAAACGCTCTCGCACCTCACCGGGATGTCGGAGGGCGCGCGCCAACCAGATCGGGAGCGAGACCAGGAGCAGGAGCAGCGCGCCGAGTTCGTACACGAAGAGCACGGGTCCCCTCCAGCGCGCGGCGCGCCGGCCCCCGCCGCTCACCCAGTCACCCCGTCATTCTCGCGCGGGATCGGCGTCTCCAACCCTCGGAGGGCGCGCGCCTCCACCTCGGCCAGATGCGTGACGACGATCTCCTCCCACGCGGGATCCAGTACCGGCGAACGCTCGTCACCGTCCGTTCGCGGCGTGATCTGGAGGGGCGGTCCCACCACGATCCGCAGTCGCGCGAATGGCCACGGCAGTTGGAATCGATCCCAACTACGCAGACGCCGACACGGACGAGCCCCGCAGGACAATGGGACCAGCGGCAGTCCGGTGCGCGCCGCCAACAGCAGCGCGCCGGGCTGGAGTCGTTGCCTCGGTCCGCGTGGACCGTCCGGAGAGATCGCGAGACCGTGACCCTCGCGCGCCGCGCGCACGGCTTCGACGAAGGCCCGTCGTCCGCCGCGCGAACTGCTGCCGCGCGCCGTACCGTAGCCGAGTCGATGCAACACCTGAGAGATGATCTCGCCGTCGGAACTCTCGCTGACGAGAACGACGATGCCCCGTCCTCGGTGGGCATAGGCCAGCGGAAGCAGGTGCTCATGCCAGAAGGTGTGGAGGATCGGCGTTCGTCGCTCGTAGAGCGGCCACGAGGCGGGATCGATCTCCCACTCGATGCGCCAGGTGGCGGCCCAAGCGCACAGGATCCAGGCGCCGAGTCGACCGAGCCAGTGGAATCGAGCACTCTGCGAGAGCGAGGTCGGAGTCCGCGGCGGCTGCTCGCTCGTCATCGACGCAGCTCGCTCAACATGGCGCGCGCCGCGCGATCGGCGGCGCCCGGCGGGCCTAATCGCGCTCGCACCGCGCGGACCTGTTCGCGCGCGAGGGCGCGTGCAGCCGGATCGTCCAACCAGGGGCGGAGCGAATCGGCGATTCCTTCCGGGGTGGCCGCGTCCTGCAGCAGCTCCGGAAAGACGCGCTGCTCGGCGACCAGATTCGCCATCGCGATGTGCGGCACACGCACCAACCTCCGCGCGATCGCGAAGGTGAGCGCATTGGTGCGGTAGACCACGACGGACGGCGTCTCCAGGAGCGCGGCCTCCAGCGTCGCGGTGCCGGAGGCGACGACGGCCAGATCTGCGAGGGCGAGCGCTCGGGCGCCCTCCAGTTCGCAGAGCGAGTTCTCGCCGCCGATCTCACGCGCGGCGGTTGCATCGAGACGCGCCGCCCGTCCGACGATCCACGCGACCGGCGGACGTCCCGCGGCGGCTCGCTCCTGATCGATCCGCTTCCTCGCGTCCGTCAGGATCGGCGCGAGCCGCGAGATCTCCGATCGTCGACTCCCCGGGAGGAGCGCGACCGAGATCCGCGTGGGATCGAGTCCGAGCGCGCCGCGCGCCGCCGCGCGATCTCCGGCCGTGAGCGGAGTGAGGCGTTCGACCAACGGATGCCCGACCCACGTGACCGGCACGCTCGCATCCCGGTAGATCTGCGCCTCGAAGGGAAAGAGCACGACGACACGGCGCGCGTAGCGACGCAGCACCTCGATTCGTCCCGGGCGCCAGGCCCAGAGTTGCGGCCCGATGTACCAGACGATCGGAATGCCCAGTCGCCGCGCGCGCGGGAGCAACCTGAAGTTGAAGTCGGGATAGTCGACCGGAACGAAGAGATCGGGCCGCATCTCTCCGAGCCACTGTGAGACCCGCGTGAGCGCGCCGCCGACCTGTCCGATGTGTTCGATCACCTCGAGGAAGCCGACGACGCCGAGCGCGTCGCTGCGTTGGATGAGTCGTACACCGCTCGCCTCCATCCGAGGACCGCCGACGCCCCACAGTTCGACTTCGGGAGCGAGGCGACGCAGAGCATCGGCCACCAGCGCGGCTTGGAGATCGCCCGACGGTTCTCCGGCGAGGAGGAAGATGCGACTGGGGCCGGCCAGCCCGCGGCTCACAATCCGCGGCTCACAGCCCGCGGCTCACAGCCCGCGGCTCACAGCCCGCGGGTGAGGGTCGGGAGTGACTCACGCACGCGACGCCGCACTTCCAGCGCCACTTCCAGGCAGGCGAGGCCGTCCTCGCCACTTGCGCCTTCGCCGTGCCCCCCGTACTGGTGGCGCTCCCCACGAACCTGCCTGAGAAAGTCAGCCAGCTCGTCGCGGAGCGCGTTGCCGGCCGGCGCCGGGATCGCTCGTTGGACGAGCCGGAGTCCGCGCGAAGCGAGGGCGGCCACCAACTCCGCCGGATCTCCCCCGCCCGAAGTCTCGTCCGCCGGATCCTCCGAGTGGCCGACTCCCGCGACACGCCCGAGTCCGCTCGAGCCTGGCGACATGGCCGCTGGAACCGGGGCGTCCGCCATCGCGTCGACCGGGATTGCTTCCAGGAGCACCTCTTCGAAGCGCCCCTCCATGAAGTCGACCGAGATGTACCGACGCGCCGAGAACGCGCGCAGCTTGCGGACCTTCTCGCGCGAGACTCGGCTGGCGGTCAGATTGGCCACGGCGCCGCCGCGAAAGCGAAGCCGCGCATTCGCGATGTCCTCGGCCGGCGTGAGGACCGGCACCCCCACCGCTTCGATCGCCTCGACCGGTTGACCGACGACGGCGAGGGCCAGGTCGAGATCGTGGATCATGAGATCCAAGACGACGTCGACATCGAGACTCCTCGGCACGAAGGGCGCGAGGCGGTGCCCCTCCAGGAAACGCGGGATTCCGAAGCGACCGCGCGCCGCTCGAAACGCCGGATTCCACCGCTCGACATGACCGACCGCGAGGACGCAGCCCGAAGCGTGCGCGGCGGCGACCAACGCGCGCGCCTCCTCCACCGTGGTCGTGATCGGCTTCTCGACCAGCACGTGCCTGCGCGCGGCCAACAGTTCGCCGGCGACCCCCGCATGGGTCGAGGTCGGGCTCGCGACGACCACCGCGTCGGCGCCGTCGATCACGGCGCGCAGGTCGGTCGTCGCCGTCACGCCGAGCGCATCCGCGAGGGTCTGAGCCCGCGCGGGATCGACATCATGCACCAAGCGGAGATCGGCCTCGGGCATCTCGCGCAAGAGTCGCGCGTGGATGGCGCCGAGATGACCGCACCCGACCACCGCAACGCGCATCGAACTACCGCGCGATCCCGCGCGTGGAGCGCTCGACGAAGTCGCAGAAGTACTGGATCTCGGGCAACGGCGGCAGCTCGGCGCGAATCCGTTCGATGGCCTGCGGCCGGAGCAGCGAGGTGCGGAAGAAGATGCGATAGAGACGGCGCAGCGCCTCGCGGGTTTCCTCCGGAAAGCCGCGCCGCTCCAGGCCGATCGAGTTGAGGCCGAAGACCTTCAACGGAGTGCCGGCCGCTTTCACGTACGGAGCGACATCCATCGGCACGCGCGAGCCGCCTCCGATGATGGTGTGGGCGCCGATCTTCACGAACTGGTGCACCGGCGTGACCCCGCCGATGATCGCGTAGTCACCGATCTCGATGTGACCGGCCAGATTGACCGAATTCGCCAAGATGACGTGATCGCCCAGGATGCAGTTGTGCGCCACGTGGGAGTAGGCCATGAGCAGATTGTGGCTGCCGACCACGGTCGTCTCGTCGTCATTGGTCGCGCGGTTGACCGTCGCATACTCGCGGATGACGGTGTCGGCGCCGACCGTGACACTGGAGACGCCGCCGCGGTACTTGAGGTCCTGGGGCGCCGTGCCGACGACCGCGCCGTGATGCAGGCGCGCCCTCGGACCGATCTGCGTGCGCCCTTCGATCACCACCATGGAGTCGAGCCGCACTGCGTCGCCTAGCCGTACTTCCGGGCCGACCTGGCACCAGGGCCCGATGAAGACGCCCTCGCCGAGCGTGGCCTTGGAGTCCACGCGCGCGGATGGATCGATCGACGCCACCGCCGTTCCTCCCCTCTCGCTCAGCGATCCACGATGCTCGACATGAACTCGGCCTCGCAGACGAGGACGCCGCGGACATAGGCGCGGCCTTTCATGCGACAGATCCGACCCTTCAGCTTGGCCATGTCCATCTCGAAGACGACCTGATCGCCCGGCAGCACCGGCCGCCGGAAACGCGCATTATCGATCGCCATGAAATAGACGAGATACTTCTCCGGCTCCGCCACGGTGTAGAGCAGCAGGACGCCGCCGGTCTGCGCCATCGCCTCCAGCAAGAGCACGCCCGGCATGATCGGATGTCCCGGGAAGTGTCCGACGAAGAACGGCTCGTTCATCGTGACGTTCTTCAGCCCGACCACCTGTCGGCCCGGCTCCAGGCGCAGGATCTTGTCGACGAGCAGGAACGGATAGCGGTGCGGCATGATCCGTTCGATGTCGTTGATGTCGAAGTGCACCTGCTGCAAGAGCGCGGCGTGACGCGCCGGTCCCTCCAGGCTCTCCCACAGTTTCTGCACGAACCGCGCATTGGTCGAATGGCCCGAGCGCACCGCGTGCACATGCCCGCGCAGCGGCTGCCCGAGCAGCGCCAGGTCGCCGAGCAGATCGAGGATCTTGTGGCGCACGAACTCGTCGCGGAAACGCAGCGCTTCGTCGCTCAGGATCTCGGCGTCCTTGACCACGACCGCGTTCTGCAGCGTGCCGCCGCGGATCATGCCGGCCGCGCGGAGCTGCTCGACATCTTCGTAGAAGGCGAAGGTGCGGGCCGGCGCGATTTCTCGGCGATAGGTCTCGGGATCCAGATCGATGCAGAGGTACTGCGTGCCGACCAGTGGGTTGTCGTAGTCGATGGTGAAGCTGATCCGCAGCCCGTCGTGCGGGAGGACGTGCAATTGCACCGGACCCTCTTCGAAGGAAACCGCTTCGCGCACTTCCAGGAAGCGACGCGGCGCTTCCTGTGTCTCGGTCCCCGCTTCCAGCAGACAGTCGACGATCGCTCGGGCGCTGCCGTCGGGCGGCTCCGGCGCCTCCAGCCCACTCGCTTCGATCCGCACGTTGTCGATCTCGAGTCCGACCAAGGCGGAGAGGACGTGCTCGACCGTGTGCGCCTCCGCCTCCCCGGCGCGCAGGACCGTGCGACGCAGGTCGCGCGAGTCGAGGCGGGCTGCCGCGGGACCGACCAGGATCTCGGGCTGACCCGGCAGATCCATCCGCACGATGCGCACGCCCGTGTCGGGCGGCGCCGGCAGGAACCGATAGGTCGTCGTCTCGCCCGTGTGCAGTCCCACCCCGGTCAGCGTCGCGGCCCGCTTCAGCGTCTTCTGCCGCACGGTCGAGGCCGGAAGGTTCTCGTTCTGTCTCTTCATCCGTCTCCTTCCCGTCTTTCGGAACCGGTCGGATCCTCCAAGCGCGCGACCCTTCGCTCCAATTCACGCCACGAGCGGAGCGCCTCCGGCAGATGGCGCAGCGCCGCGTAGATCCGCTGCGCCTTCGCGTGCAACATCGCCGGATAGCCGGAAACCGTGGTTCCGGCCGGGACCGACTTCGTGACTCCACTCTGCGCGCCGACTCGCACGCCGTCGCCGAGCTCGATGTGTCCCCCCAGCCCCGCCTGCCCGCCGAGAACGACGAAGCGACCCAGTCGGGTGCTGCCGGAGATCCCGACCTGAGCGCAGAGCACCGCATGCTCGCCGATCTCCACGTTGTGGGCAACGTGTACGAGATTGTCGAGTTTCGCCCCGCGTCCGATGCGCGTCGCCCCGAGGGTGGCCCGGTCGACCGTGCTGTTGGCGCCGATCTCCACGTCGTCCTCGATCACGACGATGCCGACCTGGGGTATCTTCCGTTGCGCCTGCCCGTCGAAGGCATAGCCGAAGCCGTCCGCGCCGATCACGACCCCCGCGTGGAGGACCACCCGATCGCCCACGCGGCAACGCTCGCCGATCACCACATGCGGATGCAGCACGCAGCCGCTTCCCAGGACCGCGCCGGCGCCGACGAAACAGCCGGCCCCGATGCGGCAGTCGGGACCGATCGAAACGCGCGACTCGATCACGGCGTGCGCGGCGACGGAGATTCCGGGCGCCAGTGTCGCGTCGGGTGCGATCTGAGCGGAAGGGTCGATTCCGACGGGAGGATCGAGTTCGCCGGGATGGAACAGCTCGAGCACGCGAGCGAAGCAGAGATAGGGATCCGACGCGACCAAGCACGGCAGGCTCGTGGCCGGTCCCGTTTCGGCCATGATGACGGCCGAGGCGCGAGTCTCACGGAGGAGCGATTCGTAGCGAGGATTCGCGAGGAAGGTGATGTCGCCCGCCTTCGCCTCGCGGAGTCCGGCCACGCCGCGGATCCGCACCGCGCCGTCTCCGATGCGCCGGACCCCCAGGCGCGAGGCGATCTCGTCGAGCGTCAGCTCCACGCCGCTCAGTTGGGCGTCTCCGCGCCGACCTCGCCGTTCAGCCGGTCGAGGACCCGCTGCGTCAGGTCGAGCTCGGGGTCGCCGTAGAGGATGTTGCCGTCGGCTGCATCCAGGATGAGGTCGTAGTCGTCCTCCCCCGCGATGTCCGCGACGATCTCCTGGATCCGCGCCACGATCGGCCGCAGGATCTCTTCGTTGCGCTGCACCAGCAGCCCCTGCGGACCCCAGATGCTCTGCACGTACTGGTCGTACTCCGCCGACTTGCGCTGGTAGTCCGCCTCCTTCTCGCGTCGCTTCTCGTCGCTCAACATCGGCGACTGCTGCTGCAGTTCACGGCCGATCTGATCGAGCTCGGTCTTGCGCGTCTGGGCTTCCTGGTTCCAGGCATCGACGTCGCGGCGGAACGTCTCCATCGCCGTCTTGGTCTCGGTATAGCCGTCGACGATCCGTTCGGAATCGAGGAATCCGATCCGCAGGTTCGACTGGGCCGCGGCCGGCGTCACGCTGAAGCCGGCGATGAGCAGCGCGGCCAGCGGGATCGAGAGCAGCAGGGACGAGAGGCGTGTTCTCATGCGGATCGGTCCTCCTGGCTCGCCCGAGCCGGCGGGATCTTACGAGAGCGGGGCGCGCCGCGGCCAGCAGGCTAGAAGGCGGGCCCGAGGATGAAATGAGACTCCCACTTTCCGCGGTCGATGCCGTAGGCGTAATCGAATCCGACCGGACCGAGGAGCGGGATCTCCATGCGCAGTCCCACCCCGACCCCCTTCTTCAGATCCTCGAGCGAGAAATCCCGCATCGAGTTCCAGGTGTTGCCCGCGTCGAGGAAGAAGAGACCGCGCACCGGATTGACGATCGAGAACTGGTACTCGGCCGTGAACGTGTAGGCGACACGCCCGCCCGGGAAACGGACCAGGGTGCCGTCGCTTCCGACCGTGATGTTCTCCTCCGGCACCACCTCGTAGTCGGGATAGCCGCGCAGATAGTCCACGCGCGTCCCCCCCAGGCGGAACGTCTCGTTCCCCGGAACTCCCTGACCGCGGGAGTAGGCGCCGAGATAGCCGAAGCGGTGGCGGAGCATGATGGCCGGCGTCCAGAACGGAACCAGGTAGTTGCGATGATCCAGTACCGGTTTGAAGAAGGAGATCTCGCCGCCGAAGATGCCGCCCGCGAACTCCGAGCGCAGTGAGGTGCGACTGCCCGCCGTCGGATAGAACGGGTTGTTGGTGCTGTTGCGGGAGAACGCGAGAGAGAAGCTCGAGATCGTCCCGTTGGACGAACTGAGGAAGGCCTGGCTCTCCTCGCTCAGATTGTCGAAGTCGGAGAACTTGACCGATTCCAGCGAGTAGCTGCCGGAGACGCGCGTGTAGTCCGGCGTCCGGAAGAACCAGGGTCGCCCGACGTTGATGCCGAAGCCGCGTCGCTTCTCCGTGTAGAGATCTTGGTCCCGCTGCGTGTCGTAGATCTGCGCTCCGACCGAGGTCGGCGTCCCCATGACCCACGGCTCGGTGAAAGAGAGATCGTACGTCTCGCGACGCGAGCCGCGCTCGAGATGCACCTGCACCGCCTGGCCGTTGCCGAACAGGTTGTTGTGGCCGAACTCGATGAACCCGGTCAGCCCGGTGTCGCTGCTGTAGCCCGCTCCCGCCGTCGCGGTGCCCGAGGTCTTCTCCTTCACCTTGAAGACGACATCGATGTCGGAGCCCTGACCGGTCGGGAGGTAGTCGACCTGGACATCCTCGAAGAAGCCGAGCGCGAAGATGTCGCGGTGGCTCCGCATCAGCGCGGAACGTCTGAGGAGGTCGCCAGGCGCGAGCTTCAGCTCGCGACGGATGACGCGCTCCTTCGTCCGGGTGTTGCCGAGGATGGAGATCTCGTTGACGCGGGAGGACGCGCCCTCCTCGATCGCATAGGAGACGCTGACGGTGTCGCCGCGGGTCTGCGTCGTCGGTTCGACGCGGAGCTGCAGGAGGTAGCCCTGTTCGGTGTAGAGGTTGTACGCCTCCGCCGTCGTCTCCTCGATCTTCTCCTGGCTGAACGGCTCGCCCGGTCGGACCACGGCGACGCGAGTCAGCACCTCGGTCGTGATCGCTTCGTTCCCGCTCCAGGTCGTCTCGCCGAAGCGATAGAACGGACCTTCCTCCAATTGGAATCGCAGCGCGAGATCCGCATGGTTCTCGTCGAAGATCGCGTCGGAACTGACCACCCGCGCGTCCTTGTAGCCGCGGTTCTGATAGAACTGGAGCACCTTCTCTTCGTCTTCGCGTAGCCGCTCGGCGGTGTACCGCTTGCGCCGAAAGAGCGAGTTCGGCTTGAGCTGGATCTGCTTGCGCAGCTCGCCGTCGTCGAAGGCGGCGTTGCCCTCGAACTCGATCGCCGTGATCCTCGCCTTCCTTCCTTCATTCACGCGGAAGACGAGCTGGCTGCGGCCGTCCTCCGAGTTCTCTACCTCGTGCGTGACCGAGGCGGAGGCGTAGCCCATATCGCGATACGCCGTTTCGATCGCACGCGCGGCTTCCCACAGTTTGCGCTGCGTCAGGAGCTGACCGGTCCGCAGCTCGATCTTCTCGGCGAGATCATCGTCGCCGAGCGCGTCGTTGCCTTCCCACTCGATCTCCGTCAGACGCGCGTACTCGTCGAGTCGGAAGACGAGCGCCCTCCCGCCCAACGTGTCGGGCGCCTCTTCCACGGCTACGCGCGCGAAGAGTCCGAGGCCGTAGAGGGCGTCGACCGCGGCGCGCACCTGTTCATTGCTCGCGGGACGGCCCAACTCGATGCCGACCGTCCGCCGCACCAGCGCATCGTCGGTGGTTTTGTTCCCGCTGAAGCGGACGGCTTGAACGGGCCGCGACGTTGTCGCGGGGCCGCTCTCCACTCCGGTCGAGTCAGATGGCGCCGAGGCGCCGACGGCTGTTCGTCCGAGCAGCGGAACGGGACGAGGCGGATCGATCGGCTCACCGACTCCCGTCTGCGAGAAAGCGCTCGGGACGAGTCCCGAACTCGACATAGCACCAATCGCGCCGGTCGGTGTTCCGATCGGCGCGATGCTCATTCCGATTGTCGACGCCAGGAAGGCGACCGCGAGGCATCCTCTCCGCACGGTTGCTCCCCCGATCAGGCCGCGCTCGGGCGCGACTCGAGGTCTGTCACAGCGATCTTCTTCTCCTTACAACCCCGCTAGCTCTCAGGGATCGACTCCGCCGATCAGTCGCGGCGGATCGGTTCTACGGCGCGCTCCGGCGCATGTTCGGTGGCCTTTTCTTCGAGGAGGAGTTCGTCCCCCTTCTTCGAGATCCGGATCTCGGCGCCGCGTCGCAGTTTTCCGCGTAGGACCATCTCGGCCAGCGGATCTTCGACCATCTTCTGGATCGCGCGCCGCAGCGGCCGCGCGCCCAACGCCGGATCGAAGCCGCGGTCGATGATCAACGAGGTGGCGCCCGGAGTGATGTTGAGCGTCATCTCCTGCTCCTTCAACCGGTCGCGCACCTGATCCAGGAGGATCTCGACGATCTTCTCGAGATGGGTCTTCTCCAACGGCCGGAAGACGATCAATTCGTCGATGCGGTTGAGGAACTCCGGGTTGAAGACCTTCTTCACCTCGTCCATGACCAACTCCTTCATCTGGGAGTAGGTCACGTCGTCGCCCGGCTTCTGGAACCCGAGCTTCCCCTGCCCGCGAATCTGCCGGGCGCCGATGTTCGAGGTCATGATCAGGACGGTGTTCTTGAAGTTGACCTTCCGCTTGAGCGAGTCGGTCAGCTGTCCGTCCTCCAACACCTGCAAGAGGATGTTGAAGACATCCGGATGCGCCTTCTCGATCTCGTCCAGCAGAACCACCGAGTACGGCTTGCGACGCACCCGCTCCGTCAATTGTCCGCCCTCTTCGTAGCCGACGTAGCCCGGAGGCGCTCCGACCAGCCGGCTGACGGAGAACTTCTCCATATACTCGCTCATGTCGACGCGGATGAGCGCGTCGGGGTCGTCGAAGAGGAAGCGCGCGATCACGCGGGCCAACTCGGTCTTCCCGACTCCGGTCGGTCCGAGGAAGACGAAGGTGCCGATCGGGCGACGCGGATCGCGGAGTCCGGCGCGGTTGCGACGGACGGCGCGAGCGATCGCCTGGACCGCCTCCTCCTGTCCGACTACGTGCTGAGCGAGTTCATCCTCCATCCGCATGAGCTTGGCCTGCTCCTGCTCCTCCAGACGAGTGACCGGGATCTTCGTCATGCGCGCGATGACCTCGGCGATGTCCTCGGCGTCCACCTCGGTGCGCCGGACGCTCTTCGTCTCGGCCCACTCCTTCTTCAACCGGTAGTACTCCTGGCGCAACGCCTTCTCCCGATCGCGGAACGAGGCCGCCTTCTCGAACTCCTGGGCGCGGATCGCCCCCTCTTTCTCGGACGCGACCTGTTCGATCTTCTGGTCCAGTTCGCGCAGTTCCGACGGCACGGTCGAGACCGAGAGCCGCGCCCGCGCGCCAGCCTCGTCGATCACGTCGATCGCCTTGTCCGGCAGGTACCGATCGGGGATGAACCGTTCCGAGAGGCGCACGGCGTTGATGAGCGCCTCGTCGGTGTAGTGGACGCGGTGGTGCGCCTCGTACTTGTCGCGCAGGCCGCGCAAGATCTGGATGGTGGTCGGCACCGTCGGCGGATCGACCAGCACCATCTGGAAGCGACGCTCGAGCGCGCCGTCTTTCTCGATGTACTTGCGGTACTCGTCCAGTGTGGTCGCGCCGATGCACTGCAACTCGCCGCGCGCCAGGGCCGGCTTGAGCATGTTGGAGGCGTCGATCGCGCCCTCCGCTCCGCCCGCGCCGACGATGGTGTGCAACTCGTCGATGAAGATGATGGTGTCGGCCGAGTCGCGGATCTCGTTCATGATGTTCTTGAGTCGTTCTTCGAACTGGCCGCGGTACTTGGTGCCGGCCACGACCGAAGCCAGATCGAGCGTGATCAGCCGGTGGTTGCGCAGCAACTCCGGCACCTTCCCCTCGATGATCCGCTGGGCCAGTCCCTCGACGATCGCCGTCTTGCCGACGCCCGGCTCGCCGACCAGGATCGGGTTGTTCTTCTTCCGGCGGCAGAGGATCTGTACGACCCGCTCGATCTCCGGCTCACGCCCGAAGATCGGGTCGAGCTTCCCTTCGCGGGCGAGCTGCGTCAGGTCGCGCCCGAACTGATTGAGCGACGGAGTGTCGGCCTTCTCTTCGCCTTCGGCCTGCGCCTGGGGCGGATGACCGCCCAGGAGCTTGAGCGTCTCGTCGCGCACCTTCTTGCGATCGACGCCCATGTCCATCAGGACCTTGGCCGCCACGCCCTCTCCCTCCCGGATCAGTCCGAGGAGAAGGTGTTCGGTGCCGACATAGTTGTGGCCGAGTTGGCGCGCCTCGTCGACCGAGAGCTCCAACACCCGCTTGGCGTTGGAGGTGAAAGGGATCTCCCCGATCGTGAGCGTGCCGCCGGTCTGGGCGACCATGCTCTCCACCCGATGACGGATCTCGTCCAGATCGAGCCCGAGGTTCGCCAGCACGGTCGCGGCGATGCCCTCACCCTCTCGCAAGAGGCCGAGGAGGAGATGCTCGGTCCCGATGGAGTCGTGCTGGAGGCGACTGGCCTCCTCGCGCGCGAGATAGATGACCTTGCGGACTCGTTCAGTGAACTTGTCGTGCATGCCTTCGCTCCCTGGTTCGTCGTCTCACCCGACGGCCTCTCGCACCAACTTGGCTCGGGCCTCGTTCCGTTCTTCCGAGGTCATCTCTCGTCCGCTCGATCGCTGCACGTGCGCAGGTTGGCCCCGGACGAGGAGCCCGTTCAACACCGCCAGGGACGGCGCGTTCCGAAGGCCGAGACTATGGCTCAGGCGCACCGCCGACAAAAGCGCGATCATCTCCTGCGACGAGAGCAGTCGAGCTTGGCGCAAGACTCCCAGGGCGCGCGAGCACTTGTCCTCGAGCTGCAGACCGGCGTCGCGACGCAGCCGCTCCTGGGCGCGCTGCTCCCAATCGAGGATCTGCCGCACCACCCGCGCGAGCTTGTTCAAGGTATCGGCCTCTTCCTCGCCGAGAGTGATCTGGTTCGAGATCTGGAAGAAGTTGCCGACGACCTCGGTGCCTTCGCCGTAGAAACCGCGGACGGTCAGCCCGACCTGCGTGATGCCGGCGAGGATCTTCTTGATCTGCTGGCTCAGCACGAGCGCCGGCAGATGGAGCAGCACGCTCGCGCGCATCCCCGTCCCGACGTTGGTCGGGCAGGCGGTCAGGAACCCGAACTCGGGTGTCCAGGCGTACTCCAGCCGTTCGCCGAGCGCGCTGTCGAGCGCCACCGCGCGGGCGTAGGTCGCCTCCAGTTGCAGACCCCCTTCCAGCGCTTGGATCCGCAGATGGTCTTCTTCGTTGATCATGATCGACGTCTTCTCGTCGCCCGAGAAGACGAGCCCGCGCGAGCGAGAGTCGGCGGTGAGATCGTGGCTGATCAGGCGCCGCTCCAGCAGAAGCTGCCGGTCCAAGACGGAGAGCTGTCCGACATCGAGGGCGCCGCCGCCGGCCAGGAGGGGGGTCTGTTGCGCCGCCTCGCTCACGGCGCGCTGCGTTCGGGCGAGTTCGTCGTCCGACGCCCGCCCGACGAAGACCGCGCCGCGCAGATTCCTGGCGAGGCGCACGCGAGTCGAGAGGACGCGGTCGGCCTCCGGCCCTGGTTCGGTCAGCCAGATCGCGGCCCGAGCGGCCAACTCCGGGAGCGCGATCATTTCGACTCCCCCTTGGGAGAGTCGTCCCGACCCGCTTCCTTTCGGCCGCCATTGGCGCGGGGCCGGCGGACGGGTGGCGGCGTTGACGGGGATTGGGCCGCTGCCGCCTTCGGCGGGGTCGACGCCTCGGCTCGGCGTTGAGATTCGGCCTGCCGGATCGCGTCGCGAATGCGGGCCGCCTCCTCGAACTCTTCGCGCTCGATCGCCCGGGTCAGGTCCGATCGGAGCGCCTCCAACTGACGGGCGGCCGGACTTTCCACCTGCGCGTGCGCCTGCCCCGGACCCCGCCCCTTGTGCCGGACCGCGCCATGGACCCGCCGGAGGATCTGCGGAAGCTGCGCCTGGAAGGCGTCGTAGCACTCGGGACACCCAAGGCGGCCAGTGCGGGCGAAGTGGCTGAAGCGGAGCCCGCAGCAAGCGCACTGGACCCCCCCGACCTTGGCCGCGCTCTCGGGATAGAGGTTTTCCGCCATCCAGATGAACTGGTTCACCAAGGAGAGCTTGTTCTGCTCGATCACCAGGTGGAATCCCTTCTCTACGGCGCACGGCTCGCAGAGGTGGATCTCACTGAGTTGACCGTCGGCCACTTCCTTGAAGTGGACCGTCGCCTCCGACTCGTTGCAGTGCTGGCACTTCATGGGAGCTTCCCTTCGGGTGAGGGGGCGTCCCCCAGCTCGAGCCGTCCGTGCTCGAGTCTCCCTCGGATATCGGCCATCTGCGCCAGTAGTTCATTGTGAGTGACCACGATCCACGCCTGGCGGTGGCGGCGGGCGAGAGTATACATCAGCTCATGGAGCCCCCCGGCCGTGCCGGGATCGAGGTTTCCGGTCGGTTCGTCGGCCAGAACGAGCCTCGGCTGCGCGAAGAGGGCGCGGGCCAGCGCGACCCGTTGTTGTTCCCCCCCAGAGAGTTCCGACGGTTTGTGCTCCCGCCTCGGCGCCAGGCCGACCTCGGTCAGGAGTTCCCTGGCCCGTCCCCGGACCTCTTCCCTGGGACGGCCGGCGATCAGCCCCGGCATCATGACGTTCTCCTCCGCCGTGAATTCCGGCAGCAGGTGATGGAACTGGAAGACGAATCCCAGATGCCGATTCCGGAACCGCGAGCGCTCGGTGTCGTCGCCTCGCGAGAGATCCCGGCCCTCGAACTCCACCGTCCCGCCATCGGGGCGATCGAGCGTGCCGAGGATGTGCAGCAGCGTACTCTTCCCCGAGCCCGACTGTCCGATGATCGCCATCATCTCGCCCGGACGGATCTCGAGATCGACTCCACGGAGGATCTCGAGGCGTTGCCCACCGAGGTTGAACTCGCGCCGGATGCCCCGCGCGACCAGGAGCGGCTCACCCGTCATAGCGAATCGACTCCACCGGATCGTGCCGCGCCGCGGTGCGCGCCGGATAGATCGTCGCCAACAAGCAGATGGCGAGGACCGAGACGACGACGACCGTGACGTCGGTCCACTCGACGCGAACCGGCAGCGAATCGATGAAGTAGACGTCGCCCGGCAATCGGATGAAGTCGTACTTCTCCAGCAGATAGCAAAGGAGCAAGCCCCCCGCCGTCCCGGCGGCGATCCCGAGCCCGCCGATGGCCGCGCCTTCGACGACGAAGATGGTCGCCACCTCCCGCGCCGTCGCCCCCATCGAACGAAGGATCCCGATCTCGCGCCGCTTCTCCATGACCAACATGATCAGCGCGCTCATGATATTGAACGCGGCCACGAGCACGATGAGCGCCAGGATGACGAACATCACGCGCTTCTCTGTCTGCATCCAGGAGAAGAGATTCGCGTTCATCTCGATCCAGTCGTTGCTGCGATAGGGGAAGCCGCCGAGTGAGGCGACCAGTTCTTCCGCCACCTGCGGCGCCCGGTACATGTCGCGCACGCGGACCTCGAGGGCCGAGACACGGGAGCCCAGGTCGAAGAAGCGCTGACCCTCGGCCAGAGAGACGAAGCAGAGCGAAGCGTCGTACTCGTACATCCCCGAGCGGAAGATGCCGACCACGCGATAGTTCCTCACGCGCGGCACATAGCCGAGCGGCGAGACCGGCCCGACGTTCGGCGTGAGCAGTTGCACGCGTTCACCGATGGAGACGCGCAGGTTGTCGGCCACGTGGGCGCCGAGCACGATCCCGGGGAGCCCGCCGGGCGGAGTCGAGAGATCGGCCGGCGTCTCCACGCTCTGGATGTACTTCGGCACATCCGTCACCAAGGCGGCGCGCTCCAGGTCGACGCCCTTCACGACGATTCCGTCGGAGCCCCACCGGGAAGAGACGAGCGCCTTGCCGTAGACGAAGGGGGACGTGCCGAGCACCTCGGGATGCGCCTCGACCTGCGCGCTCAGACTGTCGACGCCGCTCAAGCCCTCGCTGCCGTAGCCGAGCAAGATGACATGCGCGTTCGTCCCGACGATGCGGCCCTTCACTTCTGTCTCGAAGCCGTTCATGACGGCCAAGACGACGATCAGGGCGAGCACGCCGAGCGCGACGCCTCCGATCGAGATCCAGGTGATCAGCGAGAGGAAGCCGCGGCCCCGCTTGGGCTGCAGATGTCGACGGGCGACGAAGAGTTCGAAATTCACCGCGGCTCGGTCACTCTCGATCGAACGGGGTCGAGCCCGCTTCGGTGGGAACGCGGGTCGGATAGTCGCCCGTCCAGCAGGCGTGGCAGTACCCCTCCCGCTGGCGCCTCGACGCCTCCAGATCCGCCAGCGCCAGATACCCGAGGCTGGTCGCGCCCAGGAAGGCGCGGATCTCCTCGACGCTGGCGTGTCCCGCGATCAGGTCTTCGCGTTTCGGCGTGTCGATGCCGTAGTGACACGGATGGGTCACCGGCGGAGAGGCGACGCGAAAGTGCACCTCGGCGGCGCCGGCCCGAAAGAGCAGATCGACCAGCTTGCGGCTGGTTGTGCCGCGCACGATCGAGTCGTCGACCGCGACCACTCGGCGTCCCTCCAGGATGCTGCGCACCGGATTGAACTTCACCCGCACCGCCGAGATGCGCGACTCCTGCCCCGCGTTGATGAAGGTGCGCCCGACGTAGTGGTTGCGGATGAGCCCCAGCTCATACGGGAGCCCGGCTTCCTCCGCGAAGCCTTGCGCCGCGGAGTTCGACGAATCGGGGATGGCGATGACGACGTCGGCTTCGACCGGAGCGCGGCGGTAGAGCCGTCGGCCCATCTCGCGACGCACTTCGTTGACGGCCTCGCCGAAGACGATGCTGTCCGGTCGCGCGAAGTAGACATGCTCGAACATGCAACGCGAGAGCGGCCGTTGTTTTGCGATCCTCCGGGCGGTCATTCCCTGCCGCGAGAGGATCAACATCTCCCCCGGCTCGACATCCCGCACGAACTCGACCCCCAGGAGATCGAAGGCGCAGGTCTCGGAGGCGACGACATGCATGCCGTCGAGCACACCGTAGGAGAGCGGGCGGAACCCGAGTGGATCGCGGTAGGCGAGGATCTGCTCTTCGTCCATCACGACGCAGGTTATGGCCCCCTCCACCTGGCCGACCGCTTCGATGAATCGCTCGACCAGAGTCGGCGCGGCGGAGCGCGCGATGAGATGCAGGACCACTTCGCTGTCGCTCGTCGTCTGGAAGATGGAGCCCCGCTCCTCCATCTGCGCGCGCAGCTCGGCCACGTTGGTCAAGTTGCCGTTGTGCGCGATGGCGAGCTTGCCCCCCTTGTAGTCGACGAGGAACGGCTGCACGTTGCGGATCTTGGTCGCCTTGCCGGTGGTCGCATAGCGGTTGTGCCCGATCCCCATGTAGCCGGAGATCTGTCGACGGACGCTCTCTTCCAGCACGTCGCTGACCAGCCCGACTCCCTTCTGGATGCGGGTGCGCTCGCCGTCGTGCACGACGATGCCGGCGCCTTCCTGTCCGCGATGTTGGAGCGCGTAGAGGGCGAAGTAGATCAGGTCGGTCACGTCGCCGTGTCCGTAGATCCCCACGACGCCGCACTCTTCGTGGAACGCGTCGCGTGGATCGCGAATCAATTCGAGCGGCGGGTTCTGGTTGCGCCTGCTCACGCGCTCTCTCCCGCGTGGTCCAGGATAGAACTCAGCGCGAGGGGACACGGGATCGCTCCCGAGAACTGGCGCGCATGCTCCGCCGCCGGATGGACGAGCAGCCCGCGCTTGCGCGAACGCACCGGCCCGACCGCCGACGTCCACTCGAGGCGATCTGTCTCGGAGGTCACGTCGGCCCAACGGAGCGAGTAGAGCGTGGCGCTCCCGGCCGCGAGGATGCGCCGACCACGCAGTCCGCGCGCCAGGTCGTCCGGCAGATCGCTCCCTTCGGCGCGCCAGGCCAGCAGGTGGTCGTAGCGGGGATCGTCGAGCGACGGGACGCCGAAGAGTCCGGGACGCCGTGCGCCCGCGGCGACCTCCCAACTCGAGGGGGAGTCCGGGTCGGGGCCGTCGACGTCGCCCGTCTCGACTCGAGCCCAGGCGCGCTCCCGCGAAGGATTCCACAGCTCGAACGTCGCGACGAGGTAGGCGTGACTGGCGTCGACGACGTCGGTTCTGTCGCCTTCGACCGAGAGTTCGTAGAACTTCCGCCGACGAAGATCGACCAGCCGATCTCCGAAACCGAGGAGGCCGCGCACCGTCTCGCGCGCCGTCATGGCGGCCGGGTCGGGCGCCTTGAGGTCGACCAGGATCTGGACTGCGTGAGCGCGTTCCATCAACGGATCCATCCTTCAGGAAGCGAGCGTGCGTGCGAGAGCGTAGAAGAGCTCCATTCCGGGGCCGTCGGACTCGAGCAGATCGAACGAATCGGCGGCGCGCCTGCGTTCACCCCAAGCTCCGTCCATCCAGAGCGGAACTTGCGAGAGGGTCTGGGCGCGTTCGGGATGCGGCATGAGCGCGAGGACGTTCCCCGCCGCGTTGCACACACCGGCGGCGTCGAAGAGGCTCCCGTTCGGATTCTCGGGGAAGCCGCGCGCCCCCTCCCCGCGAACGTTCGCATAGCGCAGCGCGACGTCGGCCGGCAGTTCGCGCCGCGCCTCGCGATCCTCGGAAGCGAAGCGACCCTCGCCGTGCGCCATCGGCATCGGCAGCGACTCGTCGAGATCGCGCGTGAAGAGGCAGCGCGCGGCCGCGGTCCCCGGCGCGAGGAAGATCCAGCGGGTGTAATAGCCGTCGCGGCCGGTGATCCGATTGGGCGCGAGGACGAGCGGAACTGCGCGGTCTTCCGGCGGGCGCGGCGCTCCGGTGGAATCGCCGACCAATCCCGACTCGACCAGGATCTGCGCGCCGTTGCACAGCCCGAGCACCGGCGCGCCCTCGGCCGCGCGGCGGCAGACGACGTCCATGACGCGCAGCCTCGCCGCCACCGCGCCGGCGCGGATCCGATCCTGATAGCTGAAGCCTCCGGGGAGCAGATACGCGGCATGCGCGGCCACTTGCTGCGGCGAGTCGGTCCAACGGAGGAGGCGACCGTCGAGTCCTGCGCGATCGAGCGCACGCAAACTCTCCCCTTCGCAATTGCTGCCGGGGAACTGGATGACCGCGACCTTTGGCTTCGTCATCACGCGCCGCTCCCGTGGAAGAGAAGCGCTTCGAGCGGGCGTCGCCAGTCCGCTCGAAGCGACTCGAGTTCGATCGCGAACGATTCTCCGATCGGTCCCTGCGAGAACTCGATGCGCGCGACATCGAGCGTGACGCCCAGCAACCAGTGCGGGAGTTCGTCCGCTCGCAGCGCTCGTAGGACGGAGTCGACGTGCTCGGACGCGATGGCGAGGAGGAAGCCGGGCGACTCACTGAGGAGCAGTTCATGCGTCGGTAGTCCGCAAGCCTGGCGGAGCGGAGAGAGATCGCAACGCGCGCCGACGGAGCGCTGCGTCGGCCCGTCGAGGGTCGACATCTCGAAGAGCACGCGGAGCAATCCGCCATCGGCGATGTCCTGAGCCGCGCTGACCCGCCCTTCGCTGATCAGGCGCTGCACGGTCCGCAGCTCGCGCGCGGCGACGGTCAGGTCGGGGCGAGGGACGCGGCCGCCACGCTCGGAGATCCGTGGGGATCCCCAGGCGCGTTCACGACGGCCGACCACGATGAGTTGCTCCCCGCCGCGGAGGAATTTGGGTGACGGGGTGCGCCGGATGTCGTCGAGGAGTCCGAAGCAAGCCACGATCGGCGACGGTGGGATCGCGCGGCCGGTGGCGGAATGATTGTAGAGCGACACGTTGCCCGAGACGATCGGGAGCGGCTCTTCGGGATGTTCTGGAGATCCGACGGCGCGGCTCGCGTCGGCCATCCCCCGCAGCGCCCGGTCGAGGTCGCCGAGAGCGATGGGATCTTCTGGATTCCCGAAGTTCAGACAGTCGGTGAGCGCGAGCGGCTTGGCCCCGGCGGCGACGACGTTTCGGGCCGCTTCGAGCACGGCGAGCGCTCCTCCCCAGTAGGGGTCGAGGTCGCCGTACCAGGGATTCCCATCGGTCGAGACAGCGATGCCGAGCGGCTGGCCGGGGATCGGTCGATAGACGCCGGCCCCGGCTTCGCCCGGTCGCACGAAGGCGAGTCCCTGCACCTCCGCGTCGTAGTACCGGTAGATCGCTTCGCGACTCGCGGCGGCCAGGTCGGTCAGCCGGGCGACGAGCCACTCGCTCCACGACGCCTCGGGCGGCGGCGGATCGAGTTCGGGCAGCGCGCTCGTGCGAGACGCGAGCGGTCGATCGACGCGAGGCGCGGTCTCCAGCACCGACCGCGGCAGGTCGACCACGACCTCGCCGTTCCACGAACAGCGATAGACCTGCTCGCTCGTGACGCGCCCGACCACGCGGGCGCCGGCCCCCGGATAGATGCCTCCGAGATCGAACGTCTCCTCGAAGATCGCGCAGATCGCGGCGGCGTGCTCGTGCGGCACGGCCCAGACGAAGCGCTCCTGGGTTTCAGCGCACAGCACCTCGTGCGCTCCGAGATCGGGCAACGCCCGAGAGACTCGGTTCAGGTCGATCTCGGCGCCGAACCCGCCGGCGAAAACCAACTCGGAGGATGCGCCGCCCAGGCCGCCGGCCCCGAGATCCTTGCAGCCGACTTCGATCGCGTGAGTCTCGAGGTAGCGCCAGACCTCTTTCGTCGCTTCGACCAGCACGCGTTTGAGGAACGGATCGTGGACCTGCACCGCGCCGCGGTTCACTTGCGCCTCGGCCTCGTCCAACACCTGCGAGGCGAACGAGGCGCCGCCGAGTCCGCTCGCGTCCGTCGGCTTTCCCACGAGGATGAGCGCGTACTCGTGCGTGTGCGCGCGCTCCGGGACGCGACTGCGGATCAACCGACGCCGCGGGGCCGCGCCGAAGGCGACGATGTTGACGAGGCAGTTGTCGTCGAAGTCCTCGTGGAAGACGGTCTCGCCGCCCAGATTCGGGACGCCGAGCGCATTGCCGTACTCGGAGATTCCTCGCACCACCCCGCGCGCGATGGCGCGCACGCGTTCGCCGTTCGGTCCGGCCGGATCGCCGAAGCGCAGCGAGTCCATCACCCCCTGCACATCGACGCCCATGCAGTAGACGTCGCGCACGATGCCGCCGACTCCCGTCGCGGCGCCCTCCACCGGCAGCACCTGCGAAGGATGATTGTGACTCTCGTGCGCCACCACGAGCACCCACTCCTCCCCGGCCCAGTGACCGAGAGAGACCGCCCCCGCATCTTCGCCGGGACCGAGCACGACATGCGACGCGAGCGGCGGGAGATGCTGCTTCAAGAGCGGTCGGCTGCTCTTGTACGAACAGTGTTCGCTGAAGGAGACGTCGAAGAGGAGCCCTTCGGCCAGCGTCGGATCGCGGCCGAGCGCCTCGAGGATCTGCGCCCACTCCGAGTCCGAGAGACGCAGCCCGAAGCGTCGCGCCTCGGCCTGGATCTCTTCCGGTTTCCGGCCGAGCAACGCGAGGATCAAGGGCGCGCCTCCGGAACCGACTGTTCCCAGTTCGCCGCCAGCGTGCGCGCATAGAGGGGACCGAGATGCCGCAGGTAATGCATCGGATCGAAGAGCGCGGCCAGCCCCCCTGCTCCCAACGCTCCCAGCACCGCCGGCTCCTGCGCGAGTCGCGTCTGGAACGAACCGCCTTCGCGCCAGGTCTCCATGGCCGCGGCCTGCACGATACGGTAGGCCTCTTCGCGGCTGCCGAGCGCCTCGGTCAGCGCCAGCAAGACGCGCTGCGAGAAGACCAACCCGCCGCTGCTCTCGAGATTCGCGCGCATCCGTTCGGGGAACACCTGCAGCCCCTCCAGCACGAAGGAGAGACGATCGAGCAGATAGTCCGTGAGGATGAGCGAGTCGGGCAGGATGACGCGCTCGACCGAGCTGTGAGAGATATCGCGCTCGTGCCAGAGAGCCATGTTCTCCGTCGCGGCGAGCGCGTTCGTCCGCAGGAGGCGCGCCAGTCCGCAGATCCGTTCACACAGGATCGGGTTCCGCTTGTGCGGCATGGAGGACGAGCCTTTCTGGCCGGCGCGGAACGGCTCTTCGGCCTCGCGAACCTCCGTCCGCTGCAGATGACGGATCTCCAACGCGATCCGTTCGAGCGTGCCGCCCAGATTCCCGAGCGCGCCGAGGAGCGCCGCGTGCCGATCCCGCGCGAGCACCTGGGTGGCGGCCGGCTCCGGACGGAGACCGAGTCGCGCGAGCGTCGCCTCTTCCAGTGCGGGGTCGAGGTGGACGGAGGTGCCGACCGCGCCCGAGAGTTTGCCGAAGGCGAGGTCATCGAAGGCCAGACGCAGACGCGTCTGCTGGCGACCTAGTTCCGCGTACCAACCGAGCGCCTTGAAGCCGAAGCTGGTCGGCTCGGCGTGCACGCCATGTGTGCGGCCGGTCATCAACGTCTCTCGGTGCGTCTCCGCCATCCGACGGAGACAGCGACCGATCGAAGTGAGCGTGCTGAAGATCGGCGCGCTCGCGCGCGTCAGTTGCAGCGCCTGCGCGGTGTCGACCAAATCGGAAGAGGTCATGCCGTAGTGCATCCAGGCCTTCTCCGGACCCAGCGATTCGTTCACGCAGGTGAGGAAGGCGACGACGTCGTGCTCGAGTTCGCGCTCGAGTTCATGGATGCGCGCGACGTCGAATCGGGCGCGGGCGCGGGCCTCGGCGGCCGAGCCGGCCGGGGCGAGCCCGATCTGTTCGAGCGTCTGCAGGTGGGCCAGCTCGACTTCGAGCCAGATCCCGAAGCGGGACTCCTCCGCGAAGTGCGCGCGCATCTCCGGTCGGGTGTAGCGCGCGATCACTGTGCAGCGCTCACTGGTTCGTCCTCACTGGTTCGTCCTCATTGGGTCGTGGTCCCGGACGCGTTCGACTCCGGTTCGGCGGCGAGACGGAGCGTGGCGTCGAACTCTTCCAGCCCGCGTTCGACGCTCAAATCGAGCGCATCGCCCGGCCGGAGTCCGAAGATCGCGCGAAGGAGGGCGTTTCGATCGCTCACGACCGCGCCGTCGATCTGCCGGATGACGTCGCCCCGGCGCAATCCGGCGGCTTCGCCCGGGGAGCCTGCTTGGACCTTGGTCACGTAGAGCCCGCCCCAGCGCGGCAGACGCAGCCGTTGCGCGATGAGCGGCGTGATGTCCACGACCTCCAACCCGATGTAGACCCCGCGCACGCGGCCGTAGCGAACGATGTCGTTCGCTACCTGCATCGCCATGTTGATCGGTACTGCGAAGCCGAGACCGACGGAGCCCTGGCCGGGCGTGATGATGACGGCGTTGATTCCGATGACCTCTCCGAGGCTGTTCACGAGCGGTCCTCCGGAGTTCCCCGGATTGATGGCGGCGTCGGTCTGGATCATGTTCTTGTAGATCGCGCGCGTGCCGGTCTGGACGTCGCGGTGCAGCGCGGAGACAACGCCTACGGTGACGGTCGGCTGCGGGTCGTTCATGTACATGCCGAACGGATTGCCGATCGCGATCACCCATTCGCCGACCATCAAACTGTCGGAATCGCCGATTCGGGCCGCCGGCAGGTGGTCTGCTTCGATCTGCAGGACGGCAAGGTCGGAGTTGTCGTCCTTCCCGAGCAATTTGGCCGGCAGCGTGCGCCCGTCACTCAATCGCACATGGAACTCGACGCCGCCAGAGACGACGTGCGCGTTGGTCAGGATCAGTCCGTTCGAATCGACGACCACGCCGGAGCCGGCCTCGGGAACGTCGCGTTCGAACTCCTGAGGGACATAGCGAAACCCCCAGGGATCGACGGCGACGGGGCGGCGGCCGCGCACGACGACACCGACGGTGACGACCGCGGGCCCGACCGTCTCGGCGGCGCGGACGATCGCACTTCGTCGGCCGCGGTCGACCTCGGCTCGAATCCGCGCCCGCTCTTGATCGCGCGGGGAAAGGGCCGAGGGGGTGGAGATCTCCGGCTCCGGTTCGGCCGAGCGAGGGTCCCGGTCGGTCGTGATCGAACCCGGGTCTCCGCTCGAGTCGGGATCCCGGGTGAGTTGCGTCGGGACCGGCGTCCGCAGCGCGAAGTACCAGGCGCTCGCGGCGAAGCCCAGCGTGAAGACACAGAGGAGCGCCAAGAGGGTGGTGCGCGCTCCGCCGGAGCGTTCTCCGCTGAACCTGCTCGTCATCCTGCCTGTCCGCCGTTCCGCGTGTGGGCCCCCAATTCCTACTTTCCGGGAAGCGGACAAGGTACTCATCCGCGCGCAGGTCCGCACCCCAATTCCCGTGTCGCCTCGACGGTGCGATGTCTCGCTTTCGCCGAGGTTCGTCAGGTCGCTCAATCGCGAGCGTGTCATAGGTTTGTCACGGAACCCGTCTGATGGCGACAGGTTCTGCGCCGGTGCTAGAACATGGAGGTGGGATGCGGGCGGCGACGCTGTGGTGTTGCGATCGAACGAATCGAACCTGGCTGGCCGCCGCGCTCGTGATCGTCGCGGGGCTCTCACCGACCCCCGTCGCAGCAACGACCGCCGACTCTCTCACCCTCGAAGCGGCGGTCACCCACGCCATGCGGACCCACCCCGACCGGCGAGCGGCCGCCGAGGAGGCGCGCGCGGCCGATGCGCGTCTCCGTCGCGCGCGGTCCTTCTTCCGGCCCGATGTCGGCGGCGGCGCATCCTATCTGCGACGCTTTGGAGATGCCATTTCGTCCAGAGGCAGCGGCAACGACTCGATCGACTCCGAGTCCTTGGTCGGCCAGGACCGGCTGCAGTGGAGCGTCGGGTTCGATCAGGTGCTCTTCGATGCGCGCGCGCTCTCGGCTCTCTAGCGTGGCCTTCCGTGATTCACAGAACAGCCTGCTCCTGGCGCTCGTGCTCGGCATCATGATCGCGTACATGATCCTCGCTTCGCAGTTCAACTCGCTCCTCCATCCGATCACGGTCTTGACCATTTTGCCGCTTTCCATCATCGGCGCGATGCGGCTGCGTCCGATCCCCATGACGTCGGCGCTGCCGCCGGCGATCGGACTCGGCCCGGGCTCGGAGATCCGCACCCCGATGGCGATCGCCGTCATCGGAGGCGTCCTGCTCTCGACCGCGCTCTCGCTTTTCGTCGTGCCTGCCTTCTATCTGCTGTCGGAGCAATGGGTGCATGCGGTGCGCAGATCCTTCAAACGCCTGGCGCCGTCGCGGTCGACGCATGCGACGGAGCCTCGGCTCGCGCCCGCGGCTCCTGTAGATTCGCCGACGGATTGAGCGGCGTCGGGGCCGCCAGCGCGAAGTACCGCGTTTCGCGCGCGGGCGCATTGCGGATTGCAGGATCTCGCGCCCGACGCGCCATCCGCAGCGGGTCAGCAGGCAACCGGGCAACGAGTTGGGCTCACGAAGGGTACCGGCGCCCATCTTGCTCCGCCGCACGGTGATGACTCCCAGTTTCCCGCGTCTCTCCCGCCCGCTGCTGGGTCTGGCCGTCGCATTGGCCGCCGCATTGGCCGCCGCGCCGACCTTCGTCGACACGGCGCACGCCGTGCGACAGGTGCAGAACTATCCCAAGATCGCGCTCTACACCGATCGCGTCGGCACGATGAGCGAGGCGCAGTTCGACACTCTCTCCTGGTACGACCTCGTCTGCTTCAACGAAGGACCGAACAACGTCGGGCGTGTCCGCAGCCGCAACGCGGACATCGAGCTGTTCTGGATCTGGATGCCGCAGAACATCGTGAGTTGGAGCGAGAACTCCACCTTCTGGCACGCCGACACGTCCTGGAGCCTGTACCGCTTGTCCCAGTTCTACGCGCAGCAGAACGACTGGTACCTGCGGGACGTGAACGGCCAGCGGATCGTGGAGTGGGATGGGCATGCCGCCAACTGGACGAAGTACTGCCCCAAAGGGGTCTACGGCACGTCGCGCGGCCTGACCTACGTCGAGTGGCTGGTGCAGGTGGCGATCCCGAAGATCACGAAGAACAATCCGCGCTGGGCCGACTGGGGCCGCGGGAGCTCGAGCTACACCGGATTGATGCTGGAGATCATCGCCGACTGCGTCGGCTCCTACGGCTGGCAGAGGTATCAGTTCGCCGATCCCGATCGCGACGGCCAGGCCGAAGGGGTCTTCGCGACCTGCTCACAGGGCGGGGCCGACGACAGCCTCTCGGTGCTCTACCGCGAGCAGAACGAGATCTTCCACGCCGGGCTCTACTCCGCGCTCCCGCCGAACACGCCGGTTCTCATGAACGGCGGCAACAAGTACGTCAATCCCGCGTGGTGGACCGACACGGCGGGGATGAAGATCGAGACCTGGATGTCGTTCCCCAACCCGAGTTCGATCTCCTGGTGGGAGTACCTCTACGGCGCCCGCAACTGGAACGACACCGAGGTCTGGGGCCCCGGCTACGAGTGGGCGGAGTGGTACTGCGGGCACGACGGGCTGGAGGACGAGGGCTGGGACCACACGCTCCTCCAGGTCTCGCCGCCGCTCGACTGGATCGCGTCGCGCACGCAGCGACTCAAGCGATTCGGCTTCGGCACGACCCTCCTCGGCGACGGCTTCTACATGTATACGAAAGACCAACACGGGCTCTTCTGGCAGCCGGAGTACGAATGGGATCTGGGCGAGCCGCTCGGCCATTTCACTCGCGAGACCTACGGCGGACAGACGCCCACCGACACTCTGTACGTCCGCCTCTTCGACGAGGGCGTGGTCGAAGTGAATCCGAACAAGGTCACGCTGCAGGGCGTACCGGCGGAAGATTCGCGCGTCGGCTTCTGGCAGACGGTGGACGATCTCGCAGCGAATGCGATCGACGGGATTTCGCTCTCCGCCGGTTGGTCGGCGCCCGGGACCGTCGCGCTCCCGGTCGAGTCGACGGAGTTGCGCTGGTCGACGGCGCCGATAACCTCCGCCAACTGGTCGTCGGCGACGTCCGCCGGCATCTTCGCCGGCGCGCCGGGGTCCCCCGTGACCACCACGATCGGCAGCTTGCCGCTCGGCGCCACCATCCATCTGGCCGCCCGCAACCGTGTCTTCGGTCGCCTGGCGCCGGATCTCACGACTCGCTCGGTCCCTCTCGTCCCCGCTCCTCCAGGCGACACGACCCCGCCGGACCGGATCCTCGATCTCGAGAGCGGCGAGGTGCAGGCCGACCGCGTCGTGCTCGCATGGACCGCTCCCGGCGACGACGCGAACGTGGGCGTGGCCGATCGCTACATGATTCGCCGTCGCCTGGGCGGTCCGATCACGAGCGAGGCCCAGTGGAACAACGCGACGCCGGTCACGGCAAACCTGCCGACACCCGCGCCCGCGGGAGTCGAACAGTCCTACCTGGCGACGGGCCTGAGTTCGGGCGTCACCTACGGCTTCGCGGTGCGCGCGGTCGATGACGCCGACAACCTCGCGCCGCTCTCCAACGCCTTCACGGTCACCACCGACGGCACGGGGCCGCCCCCGCCGCCGACCGACACCACACCGCCGGGCGCGGTCGGGGCGCTCGCGGCGTCGGACGTCGGCACGACTTGGATCGACCTCACCTGGACCGCCCCCGGGGACGACGGCGCGCTCGGCCAGGCCACGAACTTCTGGGTTCGCGTCTTGGCGGACTCCGCGATCGAGAGTGAATCGGAGTGGAACCTCGCCACTCCTGCGAGCAGCCAGCCGCCGTCACCCGGTCCGAACGGAACGTCGCACAGCTTCCGTGTTTCGGGCCTCGGGCCCGACACGCTGTACGGGATCGCGGTGCGCGCGCGCGACGAAGTTGGCAACCTCGGCCCACTCTCCGCGCCGCTCACTGCTCGCACCGAACCCACCACCCCCGCTCCCGATCCCATTGCGCCCGCCGTCATCTCGGATCTGCGCACGGTCGCCGCCGGCCAGACCTGGATCCAGTTGTCGTGGACTGCGAGTGGAGACGACGGCAATCTCGGTCGCGCGTCCCGCACGCTGCTCCGTTCGTTGTTGGGAGGCGGCATCGGCAACGAGACGCAGTGGAACTCGGCCTCCGCTTCGCCGGACCCACTGCCCGCTCCGCTCGACGCCGGAGCGCCGCAGACGTTTCGGTTCACCGGCCTGACGCCTGGCTCCACCTACGGCTTCGCCGTTCGCGCGCGGGACGAGGCCGACAATCTCGGCGCGCTCTCGCCGCTCTTCGTCGCCACCACCGCGACGCCGGCCCAACCGCCCGTAGCGATCCATGACCTGGCGGTCTCCGGAATCGACTCGCTCCAGGCCACGCTGCACTGGAGCGCGCCCGACGACGGCGAAGGCGGGACGGTCGCCGCGTACCAGATCGGAGGTCTGGTCGGCGAACCGTTCGATGACGTGACCGACTGGTCTCGCGCTCTCCTCATCGACGGACCGACGCCGACGGCGCCAGGATCCGCGACAACGTTCGTCGCGAGCGGCCTGACGCCGTCCACGCTCTACGGATTTGCCGTGCGATCGTGGGACGCGCAGGGCGCGATTTCTCCGCTCTCCAATTTCGTCTCCTTCACGACCCTCGATCCTCCCCGCGATACGACCGCGACTTCGCCCGCGCCGATCGAGGATCTGCGCGCGGAGTGGTCCGGCGCGGGTGTCGCGCGACTTCGCTGGACGGCCGTCGCGGCGCGACCGCCGGCCGCCCGCCTCGACCACTACGTCGTGCGCTTCGGTCGAACGCCGTCGCCGCCGCCGGCCGCGCGGTCGGGTGTCGCCACGGTCGATTCGGTGGACGCGGACGGACTGACCGACAGCTTCATCGTCTCGACCCCTCCTCCTCGCGACGAGGGGGAAGAGGAGTCGTTCGACCTCGCCGACCTCGCCTCCGGATTCATCCACCGATTCGCAATTGTCTCGGTCGACGACCTCGGACAGCGCGCGCTGATCGGGAACATCTTCGAGCTCTCGGCGCCGGCCAACTGGCCCGACACGATTCCGCCGGCCGCGATCTCCGACTTGTCCGTCGAGGTGCGCTCGCCGCGTCGCGCCAGGTTCACCTGGACCGAAACCGGGGACGACGGAAGCGAGGGCGTCGCCGCACGCTTCGTCGTCGGCGTGCGCAGCGCTGACGTCGTCGACGGCTCGACGAGCGAACTCTCGGCCGAACTTCCGATCGAGAACGAGACCGACTGGGCGCAGTGCGACACGACGTTGATCCCGGCGAATGCGCCCCAGGGACCCGGCAGCGGGGTCTCGCTGACCACCGATGGACTCACGGCGGAGCGGGTCTATGTCGTCGCCGTCCGCGCGCGCGACGAGATCGGCAATCTGAGCCCGCTCGGGGCGCCCGTTGCGTTCGAGACACCCGCCTGGCCCGACACGGTCCCGCCCAAGCGCGTGCGTGAGCTGTTCCTCGTCGAAGCCGAGGAATCGGCGCTCGCCTTCGTCTGGATTGCGCCGTCCGACTCGCTCTCCGAAGCGCCGGTCGATCACTATGCGGTCGGCTGGAGCTTGGGCGCCGCGGTCGACGACGAAGCGGCGTGGGTGTTGGCCGTGCGCGTCGAGACCGAGCCCGGATCGGCCGCTGCGCCTGGCGCTCGAGAGTCGTGGCGCATCGAGGGACTTCCGCCCGATGCCGCGGTTGGAATCGCCGTGCGCGCGGTCGACGCCGCGGGGCTTCTCGGTCCGCTCTCTGCGCCGCTGGTCGCGCGAACGGCCGCTGTTCCGCTGCCGCCCAATCCCCCCCCGGCCGCAATCCTGGATCTTCGCGCGACGCGTCTCTCCGCGACCGAAGCAGAGTTCGAATGGACGGCGGTGGGTGAGGATTCCTCGAACGGACGCGCGGCGCGCTATGCGATCTACCTGCGGGCCGGAGCGACCATCGAGAGCGAGGCCGATCTCGCCGTCTCCTTCCAACTCGCGGGACTTCCGGCGCCCGATTCGGCCGGCGCGCTCCAGAGATTCCAGACGGGACTGCTCGATCCCGCGGCGACGTACGGTGTCGCGCTCTTCGCGTTCGACGCCGCCGATCAGCGTTCCCCCCTCGTCGGTGGAGTGATGCTCGAGACGCTCCCGCCGCCGCCGCCATGGCCGGACGTCGCGATCGTGCGGGAGCTGCGCGTCGAGTCGGTCACCGAACAGAGCGCTCGTCTTCGCTTCGTCCATCCGACGCTAGAGGCCGGCGCCCCTCGGTTGGCGCGCTACGAAGTGCGCTGGCGAATCGGTGAGATCTCAGAAGCGAGCTTCGCAACGGGCGACTCGCTCGACGCCTCGGTCGAGCCATCGATCGAGCCCGACAGCGCGGGCGTCGAAGCGGTCTTCATCGCGACCGGCCTGACGCCCGACACGCCGTATGCGCTGGCGATCCGCACGTGGGACGAATCCGGTCGGGCTTCGGTGCTCTCCGGAGTCGTGCAGTGGCGAACCCTGCCCGCCGAGGATCTCGCGCCGCCCGCCCCGCCGAGAGATGTGACCGCGAGATGGGACGGAGAGACGCTGGAGATCACCTGGAGTCCGTCGATCGATCTGCGCGTCGTGTCGTACCGGATTCGCGGGCGTGAGGATGGCGGCGCCTGGCGCGTTCTCTCGACGATCGCGGCCGGACTGAGGCAGCTCCGGATTCCGCCCGAATCGGCCGCCCCGCTGAGACAGATCGCAGTGACCTCGCTGCTCGCCAACAGCGAGGAGAGTTCGAGTGTCGAGTCGTCGTTCCCCGGCTCGCCGTCGAGCCCTTCGACGACGACGTTCTCCTTCGAGGGCCCGTTCCCGCACCCGATCGTCGATGACGCTCGCTTCCGTATCCACTTCGCGTCGAACGAGGATCGATGGGTCGAGGTGACGATTCGAGACGTGACCGGACGAGTTCGACGCCGCTTGCAAGGCGAGGCGCCCTCGGTCGGTCCGCTCGATCTGCTCTGGGATCGGCGCGACCAACGGGGTGAACGTTGCGGACCCGGCTTCTACTTCGCCACCGTGCGAGCCGGACGGAACGAGGAGCGACGAACGATCTACCTCGCCCCCTGAGTCGGCGCGTCGTCACCGTACTCGACGTGCGCGAGGTACAGCCCTTCGGCCGGCGCCAGTCGGCCCGCGGCGCGACGGTCGCCGCCCCCCAGGATCTCCCCCATCGCCTCCGGACGCAGTCGCCCCGTGCCGACGCGGATCGAAGTCCCCACGATGATCCGCACCATGCGGTAGAGGAACCGATTGGCGCGGATGGTGAGCCGTAGGCCATCCGCAGTCGGATCCCAGTGCGCCTCGTGTATGCGACAGGAGTACGGCCCCTCGGACGCCACGGTGTAGGCGTTGAAGTCCCATTCGCCCAGCAGGAACTGGAGCCCCGTGTTCATCCGTTCGACTTCGGGCCAGAACCACGGCGTGTAGGCCCGCCCGCGCGTGAACGGCGTCGCCTCGCGCGCGAGCAGATACCAGTACATCCGCCAGTGCGCGTCGAAACGCGGCGAGAATCGCGGCGACGCCTCCTGACAGCGCAGCAGCCGCACGTCGGCCGGCAGGTGGTGATTGAGCGCGAGCCTCAGTCGTTCGGCCCCGAGTCGAGTCGCCACGGTGAACGCGGCCACCTGACCGAGCGCATGCACCCCTTGGTCGGTGCGCCCCGCGCCGTCGACCCGCGGCCGCGCGCCGGTCACGGCGTAGATCGCCGCCTCGATCTCTCCCTGCACCGTCGGAAGCCCCGGCTGGAACTGCCATCCGTGGAAGCGAGCGCCGTCGTAGGCGACGATCGCGCGGAAGCGGCGCGCAACCGACGGATCAGGCGACGGATCTGGCGACGATTCAGGCGACGGAAGCACGCGCCATCGTCGCTCGGCGCCAGAGAGCTCCGGCGATCTGGACCGCGTTGAGCGCCGCGCCCTTGCGCAGATTGTCGGCCACGATCCAGAGATACAGACCCTTCGGGTCGGTCCGATCGCGTCGCAATCGCCCGATCCAGACCGGATCGCTGCCGGCCGCCTCGTACGGCGTCGGATACCGCGTCTCGACGTTGGGACCGTGCAACCGGATCCCCTCGGCGCCGCCCAGCGTCTCTTCCACCTCGGCCAGCGTGAAGTCGCGCTCCAACTCGACGTAGACCGCCTCGGAGTGAGCGCGCAGGACCGGCACCCGCACGCAGGTGACATGAATCGGCAGGTCGGGTCGATCCAGGATCTTGCGGCTCTCGTTCAGCATCTTCTCTTCTTCGCGCGACCAACCGTCGTCGAGGAAGATGTCCACCTGCGGGATCACGTTCTCGTGCAACCGCGTCGGGAAGACGCCCGGGGGCGGAGTCTCGCCCTGCGCTTCGCGCCGGAACGCGTCGATTCCGACCTGCCCCTTCCCCGCCGCCGATTGATAGGTCGAGACCGCCACGCGACGCAGACCGAAGCGACGATCGAGCGGCGCCAGCGCCACCGCCAACTGGATCGTCGAACAGTTCGGATTCGCGATCAGCCGTCCCTCCGAGCCATCCGCGGCAGGCATGCGATGGCGATTCACCTCCGGCACGATCAGCGGCACGCGCGGATCCATGCGATAGCGCGAAGAATTGTCGACGACCCACATGCCGGCCGCGGCCAACGGCCCGGCCCACTCTCCGGCCGCGCGCGCGCCGGCGGAACAGAGCACGAGATCGCATCCCTCGAACTGCTCCATCGATGCGGCGTGCACCGTCTGCTCGACGCCGCGAAACGGAAGGCGCATCCCCTCGGAGCGCGGCGAGGCCGTGAGCGCGAGTCGGGCGATCTGAAGCGGCGCCGTCTCCAGGCAATCGAGGAACGTGCGTCCCACGGCGCCGGTAGCGCCGAGAATTCCGATCGTCCAGGCCGCGTGACCGCCGGAGTTCACGGCTTTTTTTCTCGCGGACGCGGCGCGCGTCCCGGCTGGAGCACGCGCAACCAGAGTCCTTTCAGGTACTCGCCCTGTGGATGATCGAGGTGCACCGGATGATCCGGTCCGGCTCCGAGTCGCGCCAACCACTGCACCGAGGCGCCGGCGTCACGCGCCGCGCCGAAGACGACCTTCTGGAAGAGATCGTGCGAGACCTGCTGCGAACAGGTGAAGGTCCAGATGAGCGCGCCGGGACGCGCGCGGACGAACGCCCAGAGGTTGAGATCCTTGTAGGCGCGTAGCGCCCGCTCGAGACTCGTTCGCGTGCGGGCCAACGGGGGCGGATCGATCACGATGCGATCCCACGTCTCCTCGGTCCGGCGGAGGAACTCGAAACCGTCGACGTCGTGTGTGCGCAGGAGATCGGGGGCGAGTCCGTTCGATTCCCAGTTGACGCGCGCGAAGGCGAGAGCGGGCGCCGAGCTGTCGACCACTGTGACGTCGGACGCTCCGCCGGCGCCTGCGGCGATACCGAATCCGCCGACGTAACCGAAGAGATCGAGGACGCGCGCTCCGGCGGCGTGACGGCGCACCAGGGCGCGGTTCTCGCGCTGGTCCAGATAGAGGCCGGTCTTCTGCCCGCCGAGCGCATCGAAGCGGTAACGCAGCCCGTGCTCTCTCACCTCGAGCAGCGTGTGCGCCCAGGTTCCGCGCAAGACCACCGCCGGTCCATCCGCGACCGGCTCCCGACGCCCCTCTTGTCCTCGTTCGACGATCGCCTCGGGCGCCAGCGTCTCTTCGAGCGCATCGAGCCAGAGCGGCTGCAGTCGGTGCATGCCCGCGGTGAGGGTCTGCACAGCCAAGAGCGGGCCATAGCGATCGACGACCAGGCCGGGGAGCTCGTCTCCTTCGGAGTGCACGAGGCGGTAGGCGTCGGTGTGATCGGCGGAGATGCACTCTCCCCGCCAACGCCGCGCGGCCGCGAGTCGCGCGACGAAGAAGTCTCGATCGATCGGCGTGTCTTCCCAGACGAAGATGCGACAGACGATCTGGCTATCGGGCTGGACGGTGCCGCGCGCGAGGAATCTCCCATTGCTGTCGACGACATCGCCCAGATCTCCGGGCGTCGCGCCGGGAAGCGCCTGGATTTCATCGATGGCGCCGGTGAAGAGCCACGGGTGGCGCAGCTCGAGCGAGCGCTCTCGACCCTTCTTCAGCCTGAGCCGGTAGCGGACGGGGGCTGCGGTCTCGACGGTCATTGCTTCTGGGCTCCTTCCCGATGACGCATCTTGCCATGCGGTGAAGGACGACGGAAGCGCGCCGAGAGTGAGCGCGTGAGGGCGAAGAGGGCAGCGCCCGCGGCGCCCAGCAATGCGAATGCGAGGACGCTCTCTCCGTGACGCGTCGCGAAGGAGCCGCCCGTCCCCGGCTGCACCCTCGCCGACGGCATAGCCGCCTCGAAGAGCCCGGTCTGTTGCGTGACGCGGCCATACGCGTCGACGAAGAAACTCAGCCCCGAGTTCGCGCAGCGCGCCACCGGAGTTCGGTTCTCCACCGCGCGCAAGATGGCCATGTGGGCGTGCTGAACCGGACCGGAGCTCCGCCCGAACCAGAAGTCGTTCGTGATATTGACCAGCACGGTAGCGCCGCTTCGCACGCCGTCGCGCGCCAACTCGGGGAAGATCGATTCGAAGCAGATGAGACAGGCGAAGCGCAGGCCAGCGGGGCCTTCGAAGATGACCCCCTCGCGTCCGCGATCGAACTCGGACTGTCCGAAGTCGAGCTTGGCCAGGAGTGGAACGGCGCGCTTGAACGGCGTCACTTCGCCGAACGGCACGAGATGACTCTTGTAGTACCGCTGGACGACCGCGCCGTCCGGGCCCAAGAGGAGCGCCGCGTTGTAGTCGTGCACGCTGCGATCGGGATCGACGACGGCGTCGAGGGTGCCGACGAGCACCCAGACGTCGAGCGAGTCGACCGTCGACGAGAGGCGTCTCGCCAACTCCGGCTCCCACGGAATCCGGATCGGCGCGGCCGTCTCCGGCCAGACGATCAGATCGGGCGAGTTCTCGGCCGCCGCGCGCCGCGTGCGCTCCAGCAGATCCTCGACCACCTGCCCGCGGTACCCCGCCTTCCACTTGATCTCGCGCGGAGTGTTGGCCTGGATCAGAGTGATCTGAAATCGGTCGTCGACCCCGTCGACGACCGATTCCGCGCGAACGCCCCGAAGCAACGCCGCCCCGAAGATCCAAGGCGCGCCCACCCACAGCAGCAACACCGCCGCCCGCACCCGCGACGCCTCCGCCATCCACCGCCGCGGCCGCAGCCCTCCGAGCGCCCACACCAGCAGCGCATTCGCCGCCGCCACCCAGAAAACCAGCCCCCAATACCCGGTCCACGCTGTCATCTGAATCGCCGGTGTCCACGGCGCAAAGGCGTAGCCCCACGAGCCCCACGGAAACGCCGTCTCGCCCAACGCGCGCAGCCAGTCCGTCGCGGTCCAGAGGAACGGGAACAGCAGCAGAGGCGAGAGCCCGCTCGCCCGGGCGATCCCACGGGTGGCGAGCAGCGCGAGCGCAGGAAAGAGCGCCAGATACCCCGCCAGCACGAGCAGCGCGGGCAGCATGATCCCGGGGATGGTCACTTCGTCGTTGGCCAGGAGAAGCAGCCAGTGCAGCAGCCCCGCGTAGAAGACGGCCGCCGCGAGCCATCCGAGGAACCCGACGCGGCGCCAAGAGAGGGCGTCGCCGGTGACGAGAACGCGCTTCAGCAGAGGCGCCCAGGCGCAGAAAAGGAGCGGCGCCAAGCCGATGGGCGGGAAAGCGGCGAAAGAGAGAAACCCGGCGACGAGCGCCGCCCGAACATCGGGCCCCGGGCGAAACCTTTGACGCCGCGGGGAATCGGCTGGTACGTTCCCCGTCACTTTTGCCTGAACCGATCGAAGTTGTTGTCGACCAAGTCTGCGTTGCCCGACCTAGTCCCTGATCCAGAGGAGCCGTCCTGATGCCTCAGCACAAGTCCGCCGAGAAGCGCGTCCGCACCAACGAGAAGCGGAGGCAGCGCAATCGCGGCGTGAAGGCCGACATCCGCAACGCGACGAAGGGGTTTGTCGCCACCCTCCCGACCGGCGGATCGCACTCCGTCGCGCTCGACCCCGCCGTGGCCGAGACCAAACTGCGAGAGGTGCAGTCGACCCTGGCCAAGGCCGCCAAGAAGGGCGTGATCAAGAAGAACACGGCCGATCGTCGCGCGGGCCGCCTCGCGAGCGCGCTGCACCGGGCGAAGTCGGGCGCGACGCTCGCGGGTCCCGCCAGGAGCGGACCGGCCAAGTCGGGCGCCGCCAAGGCCGCGGCTTCGAAGGCCGTCGCCGCGAAGGCTACCGCCGCCAAGAAGGCCGCGGCGAAGGGCGCCGCGAAGGGCTCGACGAAGAAGTAGATCGAAACTCGGCTGTGTTTCCGGCTGTGTTTCCGGCTGTGTTTCCGGCTGTGTTCCCGGCTGTGTTCCCGAGTGGGCCCCCGACGAGTCTTCGGTCGTCATTTGCGCAGCACGTCCGCGAGCCAATCTTCCGTCGTGTAGAGACCGGCCGGTTGGCCGACGAGCCAACGCAGGGCCTCCACCGCGCCGCGCGCGAACGACGCTCGCTCGGTGGCGCGGTGGGTCAGTTCCAACAGTTCGCCGTCGCCTCCCAAGAGGACACGGTGCTCCCCCACACCTTCCGGTAGCCGCACCGCGTGTAGCCCGACCTCGCCTCGCGCGCGCGCGCCGACTCGGCCGCTGCGTCCGTGGATCTCTTCTCCGCCGCGTCGCTCACGCCAATCCGACGCGAGCGCGAGCGCGGTGCCGCTCGGCGCGTCCACCTTGGCGCCGTGATGGATCTCGACCAGCTCCATCTCCCACGCGGTCGGAAGGAGCGCCGCGGCCTGTCGCACGAATCGACGGAGGAGCGCGACGCCGAGGCTGAAGTTCGGCGCCCACAACACCGGGCCGGTGCGCGCGGCTTCGGTCAGCGCGGCGTGACCCGCCTCCTCCAGTCCGGTGGTGCCGCTCAACCAGGCGCAACGCAGCCGCCGGACTTCGGCGGCGATGGCGGGAACCGCGCGCGACACCGTGAACTCGGCCACGGCGTCGATCGAGCCCGGCGTCGCCTGCTCCAGAACAGGAGAGACGCGCGCAGCGACATCCTCTTCCGCTCCGAGCGGAGCAAGCCGACGCTCGACCCTCAGCGCGACTTCGAAATCGGGCGCCTCTTCCAGGGCGGTGACGACGAGGCGGCCCATGCGTCCCGCCGCGCCGATGACCGCGACGCGCGCGCGGGCGTCCATCTCTCCCGCCGAGGCGCGTCGACTCACGGACGCACCGGCTGCGTCGAGGCGCCTATCTCCGGACGGAACCGCTCCGGCAGCGCGGCCATCGTCGCATCGAGGATCGCGTCGAGCCGCCGCGCGTTCGCTTCGCCCATCGGCACGAGCGGCAAACGCACCTCCTCGCGGATCCATCCCCAATGGGCGAGCGCATGTTTGACCGGCGCGGGATTCGTCTCGGAAAAGAGCGCGCGCGTGAGGGCGAAGAGCTGCTGGTGGATGGCGACGGCGTCATCGACCCGGCCCGCGCGGAAGGCGCGCACCATCTCTTGCAGCGCGGCCGGCGCGAGATGCCCGACGACACTGACGACTCCCTTCGCGCCGACGGCGAGGAGCGGCAGCGTCAAGCTGTCGTCTCCCGACAGGACCGTGAGATCGGTGTCGCGACAGATCTCGGTCGTCTGATCCGGATTGCCCGAGGCTTCCTTGATCGCGACGATCTCCGGTACCTGCGCCAGATGCGTCACCGTCTCGGGCAGCAGGTTGACCGACGTGCGCGATGGAACGTTGTAGAGGATGAGCGGGAAGCCGGCCGCAGACGCCACCGCCTCGAAGTGAGCGCGCAATCCGTCTTGGGTCGGCTTGTTGTAGAACGGCGTGACGACGAGCGCGCCGTCCGCGCCGAGGGAGCGCGCCTCACGCGTCAGTTCGATCGTCGTCGCCGTGTCGTTGCTCCCGGTTCCGGGAGCGACCCACGCGCGACCGCGGGTGCGCCCGACGACGAACTCGATGAACGCGCGGCGTTCCTCGCGCGTGACGGTGGCGCCTTCTCCGGTCGTCCCCAACGGAAGGACGCCGTCGACGCCGCCCGCCAGCAGATGGGCGAGCACGCGATCCGCCGCCTCGTAGTCGAGTTGGCCGTCGCGGAACGGCGTGACCATCGCAACGGAAACTCCCTCGAACATCTTCGCCGCCTCCTTCTTTGCTGCGCGGATCCTATCCGACCTCGCCGCGGAAGACGATGCGCGCCGGTCCCTCCAACCAGAGCGACCCCGGTTCCCCCGCGCGGGCCACGAAGCGATCGCCGCCGCGACTGCGCAGAGTCACGGGAAGTCGGCCGCCGCCGACCGAGATCGCCCAGGCCGCGGCCGAGAGAAGTCCGGAACCGCAGGCGAGTGTTTCGCCCTCGACGCCTCGTTCGAACGTGCGCACGACGAGGGTCCTTCCCTCCCAGCTCACGAAGTCCACGTTGGTCCCGGCGCGACCGAACGGCGCCGCCGAACGGATCCGGGCGCCCCACTTCGCGACGTCGATTCGATCGACGTCAGGGACGTGCGCGATCCAATGCGGGACACCGGCGTGCAGCCAGCGCGCCTGCGCGGCGATCGCGCTGGGCGGGTTCGGCACGCGAGACGCGGGAAGCCGCGGCCGTCGTTCGCGCGGGGCCGGCAGGCGGAGTGCGACACGATCGGCCCTCGAACTGCCCGCAGCGACGCCGGAATAGATGCGATTCGCGCCGACACGTCGAGCGACGAGAGGCGCGGCGCCGAATCGGAACGAGACGGTGTCGATCTCCTGGCGGCCCGGGTCGCTCGCTTCATCCCCCGTCTCTCGCAAGAGAAAGAGCGCGACGCAGCGCGCGCCGTTGCCGCAGAAGGCGGCGCGCCCGCCGTCCGAGTTCCAATAACGCACCTGGATTTCGCCGCGCACTCGGTCGATCTGGAGCAGACCGTCGGCGCCGATGCCCCGGTGTCGATCCAGCCAGCGTCGAATCGACGAGGCCGACGGCGGCGTCCGCTGCGCCCGATCGGCGCCGCGCGCATCGAGCAAGACGAAGTCGTTGCCGCCCCCCTCCACCTTCCAGAACTCGCGCGGGGGTCGCGCTCGATCCGTCGGCCGCGTCATGGCGGCGAATCTCGCGCGGCGAGTTGGAGGCGGATGCCGTCGACCGTGCGGATCGGGCGCACCTCGATCGCGGTCGGGAAGACACCGAACGGTTCGCTCGGCCCCGGATGGCCGTCGCCGTCGCGATCGCGAAAGGCGCGCAGGCGGTAGATGCCGGGCGGTACGTCGCTCCAGGCGACTTCGTATCCCTGCCCGGTGCGCACGATCTCCTCCGCGGCGAACGGCGCGTCGGGCCGCGTCGTCCACTCCCCGGAGGGCTGCACCAGTTCACAGACGATCGGCGCGGCGCATTCGACGCTGTCGCCTCGGGTCGACGCGATCCGTTCGTCCAGCTCGACCAGACGGACGCCCCAGGCCAGAGAGTCGGCGGCCGATGGAGCGGCGCCCGCTTCGGGGGTCGGTCCTGCGCCGATCGAGTCGGTCGTCGCTTCTTCGCGCGCGAGCTGCTCGAAGAGGCCGGCGCGCGCCGCGCCCGTGGGACCGAAGGCGTCGCGTTGCCCACGTGTCACCTCGACGAGACTGTCGCGCTCGGCGCGGAGCCGCACCCAGAGCGGCGGTTCGGCCCCTCGGCAGAGCGAGTCGATCACGGCGACCTTCACCGTGCCCGGTTCGTCGGCGTCGGCGATGACCAATTCGAAATCGATGGCGGCGCCGCTCGTGTCGGCGGGCACTGCGCCGATCGCCGTGCTGTCGACGCTCGCGCCCAGCACGATCGGCTCGTCGACGCAGCCGTAGCGGTCGTCGATCGGATCGAAGATGCGGTCTTGGTCTCGGTCGTAGAGCGAACAGAGACGCAGCGGTCGTCCGCGGGGAACGGCCTCGAACTGGAAGATGCCCTGCTCATCGGCCTGCGTGAAGCGCAGCGGATCCGGCGGCGCGCCTTCTTCGCTCGTGTCCGGCGCCGCCGACTCGTACGGCCAGAGAAACACCCACGCCCCTTTGCCCGGATAGCGTTGCCCGAGGACCGAACCGCGCAGCCGGCCGTCGTCGAGCCGCTCGCCGGTGGCGAAGACGACGAAGACGGTCCGACCGAAGTCGTTCTTCCGTCGATCGGTGATCGTCGCGGAGAGCGCCGCCACGTAGGTCACATCCGGCGAGAGCGGCGTCTCCAGCAACAATTCCCAACGATCGTCGACCCACCGCCTCGACGAGATCTGCGCCGGGGGCGAGAGCACGAAGCCGCGCTCCACCGACGCCTTGTCCATCCTCTCGTCGAAGACGAAAGCCAGGCTGTCGATCGGTCCGACGTTGACCGCGCCCGAGTCCGGAAACGACCGAGCCAGCCGCGGCGAGCGATCATCCAAGGGACCGCCGGTCGGCGATTCGATCCGCGCGCAACCGACGAACGTGAGCGTCGCGACGAGCAGCGCCAGTCGGACGCGCGCGATCACCCCATGGCCCAGGCGAGGATCGCCTTCTGTCCGTGGAGTCGGTTGCCCGCCTGTTCGAAGACGATCGACTGCGGACCGTCCATCACCTCGTCGGTGATCTCCTCGCCGCGATGGGCGGGCAAGCAGTGCAGGACGAGCGCCTTCGGCGCGGCCAGCGCGAGCAACTTCGAATCGAGTCGATACGGCGGGAAGACCTTACGTCGCTTCTCCGCCTCGGCCTCTTGTCCCATCGAGGTCCAGGTGTCGGTGTAGATGACGTCCGCGCCGCGCACCGCGTCCTCGGCCGAGCGAGTGAGCGTGAGCTGGCCGCGTCCGTTCGCCCGAGTGCGCGCGACGACCCCGGCGTCGGGGTCGTATCCCTCGGGCCCGGCGAACCAGAAGTCGAAGCCGTAGGCGAGCGCGGCGTCCATCCAGGAGTGGACCATGTTGTTCCCGTCGCCCAGGTAGCAAACCTTGATCTTGTCGAGATCGAGCCCCTTCTCCTGCAGCGTGAACAGATCGCAGAAGACCTGACAGGGATGCACCGCGTCGGTCAGACCGTTGATGACCGGGATCTTCGAGGAGTGCGCGAGCTCTTCGACCTGCGCCTGCGCGAAGGTGCGGATCATGATGCCCGAGAGCATGTGGCTGAGGACGCTGGCCACGTCGTGCACCGATTCGCGTTTCCCCAATCCGATCTCTTGATCGGTGATGTAGAGCGCATGCCCGCCGAGTTGCCGCATGCCGACCTCGAACGAGACGCGCGTGCGCAGGCTCGGCTTCATGAAGACACACCCGAGCGTCCGGCCGGCCAAGCGGACGCTGCTCTCCCCCGCGCGCCAGTCGCGTTTCAGTTCATGCGCGAGCGCCAGGAGCGAGTCGAGGCTCGCGCGATCGAAGTCGGACAGGGTCAGGAAATGGCGCACAGAGTCCATGGGGCTCGCGGGTCTCCTTTCGGATCAGAGGATGTACTGACTGACGTCTCGTTCGCGGGGCAGTTTGCCCAGGCGCTGCGCCACTTCACGCTCGCCGAGCACGACCGTGTCGACGCCCAGGTCGGGCGCGCGGAAGAGCAGGTCTTCCAGCAACGTGTAGAGCACGGCATGCAGCCGCCGCGCGCCGAGGTTCTCGCGCGTCCGGTTCATCTCGAAGGCGGCGTCCGCGATCCGCTCGCACGCGCCCGGGGTGAGCTCGAGCGCGATCCCCTCGGTGGCGAAGAGCATCTGGTACTGACGCAGGAGCGACGTCTTCGGCTCGGTCAGCACGCGCAAGAGGTCGTCGGCGGAGAGAGCGCGCAGCTCCACGCGGATCGGGAAGCGTCCCTGCAATTCCGGCAAGAGATCGGACGGACGCGCGGTGTGGAACGATCCGGCCGCGATGAAGAAGACATGGTCGGTGCGCACCACGCCGTAGCGCGTGGCGACGGCCGCGCCTTCGACCAGCGGCAGGAGATCTCGTTGCACCCCTTCGCGCGAAACCTCCGGACCGTTCGAGCCGCGCGGACCGCACAGCTTGTCGATCTCGTCGATGAAGACGATGCCCGATTGCTCCGCGCGGCGGATCGCCTCGGCCATCAGGTCGTCGCGATCGACCAGGCGGCGCGACTCCTCTTGCTGCAAGACCTCGCGCGCCTCCGCCACCGAGAGTCGTCGGCGACTCTTGCGCGGAGGAAAGAGCGACTCCAGCGAACCGCCGCCGCCTTCGGTCGGCGGGCCGAGCCCGAGCTGCGAGCAGAACTCGAGCGCATCGGGGTTCGGCTGGGTCACATCGACCTGGACGGGACGCTGATCGAGCGCTCCACTCAGCAGCGCGGCGCGAAGCGCACGCCGCTCTGTTTCCCAGCGTTCCCGGGCGGCCGGATCGTGCTCACCCGAGGGTCCGCGCTTGCGCGGCGAAAGCAGGTTCAGCAAGCGCTCTTCGGCCTGCTTGCGCGCCCGCGGCGCCGCGCGCTCCGTCCGCTCTTGCTGCAACAACGCGACCGAGGCCTCGACCAGATCTCGCACGATCGAGTCGACGTCCCTTCCGACGTAGCCGACCTCGGTGAACTTCGACGCCTCGACCTTGACGAACGGCGCCGACGACAGGCGCGCCATCCGCCGAGCAATCTCGGTCTTGCCGACGCCGGTCGGGCCGATCATCAGGAGGTTGGCCGGCGTGATCTCGTCGCGGAAGGCGGGATCGACCAGGCCGCGGCGACGTCGATTGCGCAGACCGATCGCGACCGCGCGCTTCGCCTCTGGTTGACCGATCACATACTCGTCCAACGCCGCCACGATCTCGCGCGGCGTGCGTTCGTGGATCGGAAGCGTCATCGAGACCTCATGGCGAGGGCGGCGGACCTGTCTCGTTCGTCAGTGATTCCGCGAGGGATTCGGGCAGTGAGAGCACACGAAGCGAACCGCCGGTGAAGATACAGACCTCGCTCGCGATCTTCAAAGACTCCTCGACCAGCCGCGCGACGTCGAAATCGGTGTGACGCCGCAGCGCGCGACACGCCGCCATCGCGTAGGGCCCGCCCGATCCGATCGCGACGATGCCGTCATCAGGCTCGATCACATCGCCCGATCCCGTGATGACCAGCGCCTGCGTGACATCGACCACGGCGAGTTGCGCCGAGAGCGTCCGGAGGATTCGATCGGTCCGCCACTCGCGCGCCAAGGTGACCGCGGCGCGCCGCAGGTCGCCCGGGTTCGATTCCATCGCCGCCTCGAATCGCTCGAAGAGCGTCAGTCCGTCGGCCGCGCTTCCCGCGAATCCCGCCAGGACCGCTCCGCCCGATAGACGCCGGATCTTGCGCGCGGTCCGCTTCAGAATCGTCTCGCCCAACGTGACCTGTCCGTCTCCGCCCAGCGCCGCGCAGCCGTTGGAGACCACGCCCAGGATCGTCGTGGAGCGGAGGCGACGGTCCGCCGGGAGCGGTTCAATTCGCACGGGGATGCGCCTCCTCGAACGCGCGTCGCAGCGTCTCGATCGAGACGTGGGTGTAGACCTGCGTCGTCTGGAGGCTGGCGTGTCCGAGGAGTTCCTGGATCGAGCGGAGATCGGCCCCGTGGTCGAGCATGTGGGTCGCGAAGGAGTGCCGCAGGACGTGGGGAGAATGGCCGCCCGCGCGCGCCACCTGGCTGAGCCGTCGCGCCACGATGCGCTGCACCGTCCTGCCGCTGAGTCGGCCGGTTCGCCCCGGGAAGAGGGGACCGTCGGCCGACACGCCGCGCGCCCTCGAGCTAGCGAGATGCGCTTCGAGCGCCGCCTGAGCCTTCGGCCCGAACAGCAAGAGCCGCTCCTTGTTGCCCTTGCCGAGCACCCGGACATTGCGCCGCTTCACGTCGACCGCCGCACGGTCCAGCCCGACCAGTTCCGAAAGGCGCATGCCGGTCCCATAGAGCAGCTCGAGGATGGCGCGGTCGCGCGCGGCGTCGGGAGAGTCCTCCCACGCGTGGTCCAACAGGCGCGCCAGTTCGTCCTCGGCGACGAGTTTCGGGAGACGCGTCCCGACCTTCGGCGAGGCGATCCCCGCCGTCGGGTCGGCGGCCAATAGGCCGCGTTTCACCAGGTATCGGAAGAACGAACGCAGACCCGCCAAGTGACGCTGTTGCGAGCGAGCGCTCTGCCCGGCGGTCTGGAGCACCCCCAGATGGCCCCGCACGGCGTCTCGCGTGATCGCAGTCAGGTCGACTGCGCCGCTCGCTGCCGACCGGGAGACTCGCTGGAGGAAGGCGCTGACATCGCCGGAGTAGGCGCTGAGCGTGTGCTCGCTCTTCCCTTCGATCGATCGGAGCTGCCGCTCCCAGTTCTTCAATGCGGCTTCGAGCGCCGGCGCGAGGTTCGACGCGAGGTTCGGCGCGAGTTGCGGGTCAGGTTCCGGGCTCACGCCTCGTCCGCGCCGCAGCACTTCTTGTATTTCTTCCCGCTTCCGCAGGGACAGGGCTCGTTGCGGCCGATCTTCTCTTCGGTCTTCACGACGGGACGGCCCGCCGTCGGCGCGCCGCCGCGTTGCAATGGATTCGACGGCGCCGGCGCTCCCGAGTAGGGCGAAGAGGCCGCCTTGCTCGCCTGCTGCTTCTGCCCGGGCGGCGCCCCCGCTCGCGGCAACGGCGCGCCGATGATCTGCGGCTCGGGGGTCGCCGCGTTCCCACCGTTGGACATGGTCTCCGCCCCCCCGACCGACGTGACTTCAGCGACCGGCTGCGGCCGAGTGGTGAGTCGCGGAGGAGGCAACGGATTGGGCGGCGGCCCGCCGGAGCCCGGCCCGACAGGCCCGGTCGGCGCCGGCACCACGCGGAAGAGGAACTTCACCGTGTCGGCTTCCAACTCGCCCATCAACTCTTCGAACATGCGGAACGCCTCGCCCTTGTACTCCAAGAGCGGATCGCGCTGCCCGTAGGCGCGCAGACTGATGCCGGAGCGGAGTTGGTCGATCTCGTGCAAGTGGTCCCGCCACTTCTCGTCGATCACGGCGAGGAAGATCCGTCGCTCGACTTCGCGCATCCTCTCCGGTCCGAAGAGCGCTTCCTTGCGGACGTAGGCGTCGGTGATCGCCGTGCGCACCGCCTCTTCGACCTGCTCGAAGCTGCCGAGGAAGGCTTGCTCGAGATCGACCGGCGAGAGCACCAACCCCTGCACGTCCTCGGTCAGCAGCCGCTCCCATTCGTCGATCCGCGCCTTCGGATCGCGGTACGGCTCCAGCACCTTCTCCATGTGATTGCGGATCAACTCCTCGATCCGCGACTGCACGCTCTCCTCGTCCAGCAGCTCGTTGCGCAGGCCGTAGATCACCTCGCGCTGCTGGTTCATGACGTTGTCGTAGTCGAGGAGATGCTTGCGGATCGAGAAGTTGTGCATCTCGACCCGCTTCTGCGCGGTGCCGATCGCCTTGGTCATCCACGGATGGGTGATGACCTCGCCTTCTTGCACGCCGAGCTTGTCCATGACGGCGGCGATGCGATCAGAGACGAAGAGCCTCATGAGATCGTCTTCGACCGAGAGGAAGAAGACGGAGGAGCCGGGATCTCCCTGACGACCGGCGCGGCCGCGAAGCTGGCGGTCGATCCGCCGCGCCTCGTGTCGCTCGGTGCCGATGATGTAGAGACCTCCCTGCAGGTCCCCCTTCCCGAGCGACTTCGCCCGGTCGGGATCGACCGGCGCGTTGTTCGCGTCGCGCACCACACCCACGCCCAACTTGATGTCGGTGCCGCGTCCGGCCATGTTGGTCGCGATGGTGACCGCGCCCGGCTGCCCGGCGCGAGAGATGATCTCGGCCTCTTGCTGGTGGTACTTCGCGTTCAAGACGTGATGGTTGATCCCGCGCCGCTTGAGCATGCGCGAGAGCGTCTCCGACACGTCGACCGACACCGTCCCGACCAGGACCGGAAGCTGCTCTTTGTGCGTCCGCTCGATCTCATCGAGGATCGCGTCGTACTTCTCCTTGCGCGTCCGGTAGATCAGATCTTCGTTGTCGATCCGGTTGATCGGCTCGTTCGACGGGATGACGACGACATCGAGCTTGTAGATGTCGAAGAACTCCGCCGCCTCGGTCTCGGCCGTTCCCGTCATGCCGCCCAGCTTGTCGTAGAGCCGGAAGTAGTTCTGCACCGTGATGGTGGCGAGCGTCTGGTTCTCCTCGCCGACCCGCACGCGCTCCTTCGCCTCCAGCGCCTGGTGCAGGCCGTCGGAGAAACGCCGTCCCGGCATCAAGCGGCCGGTGAACTCATCCACGATGAGCACCTTGCCGTCCTGCACGACGTACTCGCGGTCCTTCTCGTAGAGCGCGAACGCGCGCAGGAGCTGATTGACGTTGCCGAGCAGCTCGCTCTTCATCGCGTACTTGCGGTGGATCTCTTCCTTCTCACGGATGCGGTCGGCCACCGGCAGCTCGGTCTGCTTGTCGACCGCGCCCATCTCCTCCGAGAGATCGGGCAGCGTGAACATGTGCGGGTCGCCCGGCGAGAGGATGTCGCGCCCCTCGGACGAGAGATTGACCGAGTGTCCGCGCTCGTCGATGGCGTAGAGGAGCTGCTCGTCGATCTCGTGCAGCTTCTTGTCGCGCATGTAGTCGTTCTCGACGGAGCGGATCCGCTTCTTCCACTCCCCTTCGCTCGTGATCTTGGCCAGCCGCTTGTGCCGCGGCGCGCCGCGTTGCACCTGGAGGAGTCGGTAGGCCGCTTGGTAGAGCTCATCTTTGTCGGTCGACTCGAGCATCTTCTCGGCTTCGTCGAGGAAGCGCGACATGAGCGTCGCCTGACGCCGCACCAACTCCTCGACCGGCCCGCGCAGTCGGTCGTACTGCTGGTTGGTGTGCGCGACCGGTCCCGAGATGATGAGCGGCGTGCGCGCTTCGTCGATCAAGACCGAGTCGACCTCGTCGACGATGGCGAAGTGGTGCTTGCGCTGCACCCGCTCCTCGGGTCGGACCACCATGTTGTCGCGCAGGTAGTCGAAGCCGAACTCGTTGTTCGTGCCGTAGGTCACGTCGCAGCGGTAGGCGTCGCGTCGCGAGGCGTTGTCCATGTCGTGCTGGATGCAGCCGACGCTCAGACCCAACCACTGCAAAATCTGCCCGACCCATTCGCTGTCGCGTCGGGCCAGGTAGTCGTTCACGGTGATGAGGTGCGCGCCCTGTCCCTCCAGCGCATTCAGGTAGAGCGGGAAGATCGCGACCAGGGTCTTTCCCTCGCCGGTCGCCATCTCGGCGATCTTTCCCTGATGCAGGACCGTCCCGCCCATGAGCTGGACGTCGAAGGGGACCATCTCCCACTTCTGCGGCATCCCGACCACGTTCCAGCTCTGACCGACATGCCGGCGACAGGCCTCTTTCACGACGGCGAAGGCTTCCGCGTGCAGGTCGTCGAGCGCGGCCCCTTCGGCCAGTCGACGGCGGAACTCGACGGTCTTCGCCTGCAGCTCCTCGTCGCTGAGTGAACTCACGCTCGGCTCGACGGCGAGGATCTCGTCGACCAGCGGCGCGAGCTTCTTGCGATCGCGATCTGCCTTGGTGCCGAACAGGCTCGTGGCCACACGATTGGCCGCGCCCTTGATGAGGTCGAGCATGAGATCTGGGCTCCGGGGTTTGGACGCCGGTCGGTCTGGTCGGCGAACGCGGATTCTAGGCAGCGGTCGGAAACGGGGTCAAGGCGCGCGGCCGGTCACGGCAGCGCTCACGGCAGCGCTCCGGGCAGCAGCATCATCGCGAAGCCCGCTCCGAGCGGAATCCTCAGGTTGTCATCCAGCGGCACCGGCAAAAGTTCGAAGAGCGTGGCGACGACACTGCCGACCACGATCCTCAGGATGCCGGGCGCGGATCCTGGATACAGGAAACCGACGATCAGGCAGCAGACCAGACAGGCCAGGCTCCCTTCGAGACTCTTGTCCAAGATCTTGGTGCGTCCCCAACGTCGACCGATGAGCGCGGCGGCCGCGTCGCCGACGATGAGGAAACCGAGTACGGTGACGGCGATCGGTTTCGGGAACGCGAAGACACAGACCAACGCCGCGATGAGCAGATAGGTCGAGCCCAACAGATTGAATCGTTCGTGCTCGCGCAGAACCCTCCCCAAGAGGAAGTAGAACGCTCGCCGGAAGCGCGGCTCGTGCAGCCGGATCGCGTCGAAGGCCAGGACGAGGATGGTGACCACGGCCAGCACGCGACGTGAGAGATCGGTCGGGGCAAAGTAGATCGCGATAGGTAGAGCGATGCTCGAGATATGGATCGTCTTGCGCGCCATCTCGGAGCTGTATCGCATCCGCGAGATCCTAGCAGAGGCGGAGCCGGCCGCCCCGCCTGTCGCCCCCTCCGATCAGAGATCGAGCCCGCGCAAGGCCGCCATGTACGCCCAGAAGTGCTCCATCACCGCCATGACGTATTCACGCGTCTCCCGGAACCCGATCGTCTCCAGATAGACGTCGGGATCCTCCGCCTCGGCGCCTCCCCAACGCACCGCGTTGTGCATGCCGGCGTTGTAGGCCGCGAGCGCCTTCGTGACGTGGGCATGGTCCCGCTCGAACAGCTCCCGCAGATGCGCCGCCCCCAATTGGATGCTGACCCTCGGCGACTCCCGCGGCGCCGCGGCGATCCCGTTGGCCGCCGCCGTCGACTCCGCCGTGGGTTCCATGAATTGCATCAAGCCGACCGCACCAGCCGGACTCCGCGCCGCGCTTTCGTAGAACGATTCACGCCGCATGATCGCCCAGAGCAGCTCCGGCGCGACCTTCGCGCTCTCGGCTGCGGCATCAACGAGCGTGGCGTAGGCGCGCGGTAATTTGAGTTCGGACGCCTGCGCCCCGGCCCGCAGGGCGCGCCGCGCTCCGAGGTCGGGCAGACCGAGCTGGGCCAACGTCCGGGCGCGCGCAACGTCGTCGCCCAATCCCGGGCGCCGGTCGAGTCGGTCGAGCGCGACGCTCACCCACTCGCTCCGCCCGAAGTGGCGCGCGACGAGGAGATCTTCACGCAGGCGCCAGAGCTCTGCGTCGATCGCGGACGCTCGCGGATCATCCGGCTCGAGCGCGACGTCGGACACGACCGCCCGCCGGTCGGCGTCGACCGTCCGCATCCACTTCGCAACGCGACCCCAGTATTCAGCTGACTCGAACGGCGCGCCGTCCACCGAGCCCGGGTGGGGCCGGTCTTGCAGCAGACGCTGCGACCGGGCGCGCAACGCGTAGTAGCCAGTCCCGTCCGCCGCGGTCCCGATCGCCCGCTCCGCCGCCTCTTCATCGCCGAGCCGCAGATGAATCCGGAACATCCAGAAGTTCGCGGCGCTGGCCGCCGCGCCCGTCTCTCGCGCCGCGGTCTCGGCGAACGCCCGGCTGGCCCCTTCCAGATCGCCGTCCAACCACCGGCAGTACCCACGCCGTAGCCGCGCGTCGGCGCGGCGCTTCCCGTAGTCCGCCTCCACGATCTTGCCGTAGAGCGCGTCGGCCTCGTCATAGCGCCGCAGATACTCCAGCTCCCGCGCCCACTCCCACCACGCTTCCTCCCGATCAACCGCATTCGGTCGATCGAGGACGCGCTGGTAGTGCCGACCCATCTCCTGCGGCCGCCCGAGATTCCGATACGCGCGCGCCAGGATGAAATCGATCTCGCCGCGATCCTCCGCCGCGGATGGGCGACGCCACGAATGGGAGATCACCTTGTCGTACGCCCGAGTCGCGAATGCCAGCCGAAGGCCATGGAGCGAACGCTCCGCGCGCGAGAGCGAATTGCCCGGCCGCTCGTCTGAACTGATTCCGCGCGCAGTCAGGACCGAATCGATCACGAGAAAGCGGTCGAGATCGCGATGCGCCTCGGCCACCTCGAGCAACCCCTGGATGTCGTCGGTCGAAAGATCAGAAGCCGACTCGATCGTCGCGACGGGCAGTCGTGCGATCAGGATCGCGCGCGCCATCTCGCTGGAGCGCCAAGCAGCGGCCCCCAGGAGCTCGCGCTCCTGCCGTCGCGCTTCGGCTTCGTCTCCTTGGCGTCGAGCCAGCTCGGCCGCGAAGGCCAGCTCTAGAGGCGAACCGCGGAGGTCGGCGGAGAGAGTGGCGGCCCGTCCATAGTCACTTCGCGCCAGTGCGACATGGGCCTCCGCGAGAGTTCCCGCGAATGTGAGGAACGAGAACTTCTCCGGCATGCGCCGCCAGGTCACGCCCGCCGCCAGCTCGGTCAGACTGTCGGCTTCCGCCGCTTCGATCGCGATGGCGGCTTCGCGGGAAGCTCTCACGCCCCGCCAGAGAGGAACCGGCGCGTTCGACCATGCCGGTTCGAGCCACTCGCGGGCGCGCGCGGCGTCGTCGGCGTCGAGCGCGTAGAGAGCGCCCAAGAGCCGCCACTCGTCGACGTCGATCCAGGCGGCGTCGGCCGGACTCAATCGACGGGCGAAGAACTCCGCGAAACGGGGGTCGCGGTGGATGGCGGCTTCGCGCAGACGCGTCTCCAGCCAGCGGCGTTGCGCCTCGCTCGCGGGACGTTCAGGCCAACCTCCTGCGGTGATGCGCGCGGCCAGACTGTCGAGGATCGATTCACGAACGGCCGGCTTCCAGCGCGCGCTCCAACTCGACAGATCGCCGTCGGAGAGCGTCGGCGCGCCCTGCGCGCACGCGACGGTTGCGCCAGCGAGCAGAAGGCCCGCCCAACCGAGACGCCTCATTCCCACTCGATCGTTCCCGGCGGCTTGGACGTCACGTCGTAGACGACGCGATTGACGCCCGGCACTTCGTTGACGATGCGGAGCGAGGCGCGTTCGAGGATCTCGTAGGGGATGCGGGACCAGTCGGCGGTCATGCCGTCGACGCTGGTGACGCCGCGCAGGGCGATGGTTTCGGCGTAGGTGCGTTCGTCCCCCATGACGCCGACACTCTTGACCGGCAGCAGCACCGCGAAGGCTTGCCAGATCTTGTCGTACTCACCGCCGCGGCGCAGTTCGTCGAGGAAGATGGCGTCGGCGCGGCGGACGCGCGCGATGCGCTCCGGCGTGAGCGGGCCGAGCACGCGCACGGCGAGCCCGGGGCCGGGGAACGGGTGCCTTCCGAGGATCACTTCGGGGATAGCGAGCATGCGGCCGACGAGGCGGACCTCGTCCTTGAACAGTTCGCGGAGCGGCTCGACCAGGCCGAGCTTCATGTGTTCGGGGAGTCCGCCGACGTTGTGGTGACTCTTGATCGTGGCGGACGGCCCGCGCACGCTCGTCGACTCGATCACATCGGGATAGAGCGTGCCCTGCAGCAAGAAGTCGACGGGACCGACGCGTTGCGCCTCCTGTTCGAAGACGCGGATGAACGTCTCGCCGATGATCTTCCGTTTCCGTTCGGGATCCTCGACCCCTTCGAGCGCCGCGAGGAACCGCTCCGACGCATCGACCGAGTGCAGCGGCAGTCCGAGTTGTCCGCGCAGGATTTCGTCGACCTGCGCCGCCTCGTCTTGGCGCAGCAGACCGTGGTCGACGAAGATCGGCGCCAGTTGATCGCCGAGCGCGCGGTGGGCCAAGACCGCGGCGACCGTCGAATCGACGCCGCCGGAAACGGCGCAGAGCAGACGCCCCTTCCCCACCTGCGCCCGCATCTTCTCGATCGCGCGCGCGGGGAAGTCCTCCAGACGCCAGTCGGCTTCCAGCCCGTCCACCGTCCGCAGGAAGTTGCGGAGAACGAGTTCGCCTTGCGACGTGTGGCTCACTTCGGGATGGAACTGCACCATGAAGAGCTTGCGCGCGGGATCCTCGGCGGCGGCGTGGGGACAGGTGTCGGTGCGCGCAATCGTGCGGACACCGGGGGGAAGCGAGACCACCTGATCGAAGTGACTCATCCAGGCCTCGAAAGGTCTCTGAGCGCCGGTCAAGAGCACCGACTCCCGATCGAGTTCCACGACCTGGCGACCATACTCGCCGCTCTGACCGCGTTCGACTCGGCCGCCGAGCAGATGGCAGAGTGCCTGCATGCCGTAGCAGATGCCGAGGGTGGGCAGGCCGAGGTCGAGGACGTCGCGACGAGGGAGGATCTCGTTATCCAGCACGGTGGCTGGGCCGCCCGAGAGGACGAGAGCTCGAACACTGCGCGCGAGCAGCTCGCGCGCGCTTACGTCATAGCGAAACATCTCCGAAGCGTGGCCGAGTTCACGCAGGCGGCGCGTGATCAGCAAGTTGTACTGCGAGCCGAAGTCGAGAACCGCGATCAACGAGTGGCCTCCCCGGTTTCATCCATGACGCGCCTCATCCATGACAGGGCTCATCCATGACGTGGCTCATCCATGACTGAAGATGCGCGCGTCGTTCAGGCACAGCGCCATGTCCCTTTCGTCGCAGGCCACGCGCGTCTCGTCGTCGCGCAGCGAGCCGCCGGGCTGCAGCACCGCCGTGGCGCCCGCCTCTCCCGCCGCATCGACGCTGTCGCGGAACGGGAAGAACGCATCCGAGACCAAGACTGTTCCCGCCAGATCGTGTCCGCTGCGCCGCGCCTTGCGCAACGCCGACTCGATCGAGTCGATCCGCGAGGTCTGACCCGAACCGATCCCGACGGTGCGGCCGCCGCGCGCGAAGAGAATTCCGTTCGACCGGACATGCTTGAGCACCTTCCACCCGAAGAGCAGATCGCGACGCTCGCGATCATCGGGCGCACGTTTCGAGGTGACCTTCCACTCGCGTTCACCGTGGCCTTCTGGCAGCGCGGTCTGGAGGAGGAAGCCGGCGCCGCAGAGGCGGCCGGTCACCGATCGGGGACGTGCGCGGAGCGTGGCGAGTGGGGCTTGGAGGAGAACGCGATTCTTCTTTTCGCGCAGGCGCGCGAGCGCGTCGGGCGAGAAGGAAGGCGCGAGGACGGCTTCCAAGAAGGTTTCGTCGAGGAGCTCGGCGGTCGACGCGTCGACTGTTGAGTTCATGACAACCACTCCGCCGAAAGCAGAGAGCGGGTCGGCGTCGCGCGCGGCGCGATAGGCCGAGGCGAGATCGTCCCCCAACGCCGCGCCGCACGGGATGCCGTGTTTGATCACCACGGCGAACGTCGACTCGCCGAATTCCGAGACGACATCGCGGCCGCAGGAGAGATCTAGGTAGTTGTTGTAGGAGAGTTCCTTGCCGTGGAGTTGCTCCAGATCGAACGGAAAGCCCTCGCCTTCGCCGTAGAGCCCTCCTGCCTGCGCGGGATTTTCTCCGTAGCGAAGGGAGCGTAGCCGCGGCGCGGAAAGACGCCACGTCGCGGGGAGTCTGGAACTACTCGAAGACTGGTCGGCCGCGTCGACGCTCTCCAGATAGTTCGCGATCGCGGCGTCGTACGCCGAGGTGACGGCGAAGGCTCGCGCGGCGAGCTGTCGGCCGAGCGCTTCAGGGACGGCGCCGTCGTTCTCGGAGAGAGCGAGACGCACCGCTTCGTAGTCCTCGGGCCGTGTCACCACGACGACATGTGCATGGTTCTTCGCCGCGGCGCGCACCATCGCGGGGCCGCCGACATCGATGAGCTCGATCGAGTCCTCGAAACTTGCGCCGCTCGCTCGCGCGGCGCCGAACGGATACAGGTTCACCACGACCAGATCGATCGGCGGAATGTCATGCTCGGCCGCCTGCGCGCGGTCCGAGGGATCATCCCGCCGGTGGAGGATCCCGCCATGCACGCGCGGATGAAGCGTCTTCACTCGGCCCCCGAACATCTCGGGCGAACCGGTCCAACTCTCGATCGGCGTCACCGTGACGCCCCCCGCGCGCAAGACGTCGGCGGTGCCGCCCGAAGAAAGGATCTCCGCTCCATGGCGCGCGACCTCCTGCGCCAGCGGCAGCAGTCCGTCTTTCACATAGGCGGAGAAGAGTGCGCGGCGAATGCGGATCATCGGGTCTCCTCGGGCGACGTCCACGTCGGTCTCGTCGCGCCAGCGGTCAATGTCTCTGCGGCGAGTCGATAGCGACGCAGCGCCTCGACCACGATGGCCCCGGATAGCGCGGGCGCCGGCGGCGTCTGATCCCAGTCGAGCGAGAGCAGATGGTCGCGCACGTACTGTTTGTCCAGACTCAGCGGACGCCCCTCACCCGCCTTCGCCCGTTCGACCGACTCCACCGTCCAGTAGCGCGACGAGTCGGGGGTCAGCGCCTCGTCGATCAGACTGAGCCGCCCGTCGATCCACCCGAACTCGAACTTCGTGTCGGCCAAGACCAGCCCGCGCGCCCGCGCGAAGGCGCGCGCCCGCGTGAAGATCGAGAGGCTCTGCCGTTCGAGCGCCTGCGCCAGCTCGGCCCCGACGACCGAAGCAAGATCGGCGCGAGGGATCGGACGGTCGTGCCCCGTCTCCTCTTTCGTGGTCGGCGTGAAGAGCGGGATCGGCAGCTCCCCGAAAGGCGGCAGTCCGGGCGGCAGCGGCTCGCCCCAGAGCGTCCCGGTCTCTTGATACTCGCGCCATCCGGAACCAGCGAGCGAGCCGCGAACGACACACTCGACCGACACTCGTTCCGCCTTGCGCACGAGCATCCACCGGCCCGCGAGCGTCTCGGCGTGGGGCCGCAACTCGGCGGGCAGCGCCGCCGCGTCGACCGAGATGAAGTGCGTCGGCAAGAACTCCCCACAACCTCGCAGCCAGAAGGTGGAGAGCTCATTCAGGATCCGACCCTTGCCCGGAAGGAGCGTCGGCAGGATGCAGTCGAAGGCGGAGAGTCGATCGGTAGTGACCAGCACGAGTTGGTCACCGTAATCGAGCGTCTCACGCACCTTGCCGCTGCGGGCCGGGCGGATGCCGAGCGACTCGAGCGACGCGAACGCTGACGTCGGCGCCGTCGCCCGTGACGTCGTTGGCTTCGTGGATGGCTTCGTCATGCGCTTCGTTCCTCGTCACCCCAGACGATCCGGCGCCCGTCGCGTGTAAATCCCACGCGCGCGATGCGATCGATCGTCGCGACCAACAGCTCGTGTTCCCGCTCCAGGATCCGCGCCGACAAGCTCTCCTCGTCCTCGCAGGCGTCGACCGAGACGGCGGCCTGCGCGAGGATCGGGCCCTGATCCACTCCGGCATCCACCAGGTGAACCGTGCACCCGGCGACCCGCACACCGTACTCCCACGCTTGCCGCTGCGCGTGGAGTCCCGGAAATGCAGGCAAGAGCGACGGGTGGATGTTCACGATTCGATCCGGGAACGCCTCGAGCAGAGGCGCGCCGATGATCCGGAAGAATCCGGCCAGGAGCACCCAATCGCAGCCGCGCTCGCGCAGTCGCTCGACGAACTGCGTCTCGACCTCGGGCTTCATCCGCGCCCGCGCGCTCTCGGGATCAACCACGAAGGCCGGGATTCCGGCCTCCTGTGCGCGCGTCAAGGCCGCCGCATCCGGGCGATCCGAACCGACGACGGCGATCTCCGCGGTGAGACCGCCGAGGGCGCGCGCATCGAGGAGGGCCTGTAGATTCGAGCCGCGTCCGGAGGCGAGAACCCCGAGTCTCATCGCCATTCCGTCGGTTCGAGCATGGTTCGGCTTATAGCACACCCCCTTCATGCGGTCCACGCGGGCGCTCCGTGTGGACGTACCACCCCTGTCGCCCGACTCCGACGGTGACGGCGCCCCTCTCATCAGTCCGCAGAATTCGCCCTCCCCGCTCGCGCCACGCCGTGATCACCTCGGAATGCGGAAACCCGAACTTGTTGCCCCGCGCCAGCGACGCCACCGCCAGACGGGCGCCGACTCGGTCGAGCCACGCGTCGGCCGCCGAGGTGCGGCTGCCGTGGTGCCCGGCGTGCGCCACCAGCGCGTCCAGAGAGACCCTCCCACGCTCCAGCAGGTGCGACTGACCCGTTTCCTCCAGATCGCCCGAGAGAAGCAGCGCGCGCCCCGTCGAGTCGGAGAGACGCAGCACCACCGACCCGTCGTTCTTGCGCGCGGCGCGCTCCCCCTCGAACGGATGCGCCGCTTCGCAGAGCAGTCCGTCCTCTGGAAACGCTCGTCGCCATCCCGCCGCCACTGTGACCAGCTCCGGAGCCCGGCGCGCGCTCGACATCGCAGTCGCCAACGCGGACGTGAGCCCCTCCGGCGCCTCCATGCCGCTCGGAAGAACCAGCGTGTCCACGGCAATGGTGCTCGCGATCAACCCCGGCAGTCCTCCCCAATGATCCAAGTCCCCATGGGTGAGATAGACGCGATCCAACCGATCGATCCGCCGCTTGGTCAGCGCCGAAGCCACCGTGCGCGCCCCACTGCGCGGCGGGCCGACGTCGACCAGCCAAGTCGCCTCCGGCAATCGAATGAGGATCGCGTCCCCCTGCCCGATGTCCAGATACGTCACGCTCCAGCCACCGTCCTCGAGACGCGGTTCGAGCGCGGGATCGCCTCGCGCGATGGCGAAGACCGCGAGCGCGCAGAAGCACAACGCCACCGGCGCGGGACTCCGCCACCAGGCGAGGAGACGCCGCTTCGGTCGTCCCGGTTGGTCTCGCCGGGGTTCGCGGAGCAGCATCTTCAGCGTGATCAGCCCGAACACCGCGATCGACACGGCGAGCGCCGCAGCGCCGGCGGCATCAAGCGCGCCGCGCAATGCGAATGCGCTGCAGGGAGGACTTCCCATCCGGACGAGGACCATGACCGCGTCTCCCGCGAACCGAGCCGCGGCGACCAATGGATGTCCCGCTTCCGCCCCCACGGAAACGGCGAGCGCGCCCACGACGAGCGGCGGGAATCCGATCGCCATCGCCGGCACCACCGCCAGGTTCGCGATCGCGCCCAGTGGATAGAGCTCGCCGAAGTAGTGAAACGACCAAGGCGCGGTGAGCGCGAAGGCGCCGCACGAAGCGCCGGCTAGTTCGAGCGTCGAACGGACGAGCGGAGGGACCGACGCGCGCGCCGCTTGCGCGATCCCGCCGCCGCAGAACACACCGGCCATGGCGCTGACACTCAGGACGAAGCCCGGCCTGAACAGCGACGCCGGCTCCAACAACGCGACGAACGTCACGGCCCACCCCAGCGCGTTCCACGAGCGTTGTGTGCGGCCGAAGCCGGGACCCATCGTGAGCACGAAGGCCATCCCGGCGGCGCGGATCGCCGGCGCCGGCGCTCCCACCCACGCGACGTAGGCGGCGACCGCTCCGAGCGCGAGATAGCAACTCCCCGACCACCCGCGCGCGACGATCCGAGCGAAGAGCAGGCAGCCGCCAGCCACCAACGTCAGATGGAAACCGGAGATCGAGAGCAGATGGATCGTGCCGGTTCGCCGGAACGGCTCGATCCACGCCGTGATATCTCCTTCGGGCTGCACGTCGAGGAGACACCAGGCCGCCAGCGCGCCGACGTCGGCGCCGAGCGCCGCGTCGAGTCGCTTCGCCAACTTCGCGCGCGACGAATCGGCGCGCATCGCGCAGCGATCCCCCCATCCCGCGCGACTCGGCGCCAGCGCATAGGCCTCGCGGGCATCGAACCGCCACGCGGATCCCGGCGAGGAAGGCGGTCGCAGCACCCCGCGCATGACGAGTTGTTCGCCGGGGGCGAATCCACTGAGTCGCACGCTCCAGGGCTCTTCGAGCACACGCCATCCGTCGGGACTCGAGAGCGCCCGACAGATAGCCGCCCCACTTCCCCCACCTCCCGCGCGCGTCTCCAGCAGCGCCCAGTGCTCGAGCGCGGCCGACGCCTCGACCATCTCTCGAATCGAGGCGGGCGGCTCCGTCGTCTCGAGTCGAGTTCCGACGCCGGCCGCCACCGCCAAGCAGAACCAGGCCGTCGCCGCGGCGACGCCGGGCGTCGCGCGTCGAACCGCACACCAACTCAGCAGCATCAGCGTGGCGCCGAACGCGCCGAGTTCGATCGCGCGGGCCGGCAGATCGGTCGACGCGAGCCATCCGGCCGTGAGCGAGCCGAGGATCGTCACGCCCGCGAGCCAGACTCCGGGCCAACCGCTCGAGTCGTGTCGTGGATTCGCCATCCCCGCAGGAATGGCAAGCGGCGCGCCCGCGGAAGGAAAAACGCGACCCGATCAGCAGGTCGCGTTCGCTCGGTGCGTTGCGGTCGCCGATTCGCGACCGTCGCTCACTCGACGAGTAGCATCTTCCTCGTCTCGGCCTGTCCCGCGGCCGTCAGCCGATAGAAATAGACGCCCGGAGTCACCCGCTCGCCCGACTGCGAGCGTCCGTCCCACCGGACCGAGTGCACGCCCGTCGGCTGTACCGCAGAGATCAACGTGCGGATCTCGCGTCCGCTCGCATCGTAGACCGAGAGGACGACCGGCGTGTCGACCTCGAGGCTGTAACCGATCCGGGTGGACGGCCCGAACGGATTCGGCAAGTTCTGATCGAGCACGATCTGCCTGGAGTAGAGCGCGGGGAAGTCGCCCACTGCCGTCGGCTCCGCGCTGGTCTCGGCATCGAACGAGTAGTCGAACGCGCCGTTCCCGCAGGTCCGCGGGAAGCTGACGATCATCTGCGCGAACTCCATCTCGTCCCAATGATGAATGTCCACCGCGCCGTTGCCCGACGCGTCGAGCGCCAGGTAGTACTCGATGAAGGTCTGCTCCCCGTCTCGCTTCGCAATGACACAGACCTGCTCGACGCAGTCCGGGCCGTTGAAGTGGATCGTCAGCAGATTGTCGAGCGAGAGCATGTCCGGCCGGAAGCGCTGCACGCTGCAACCGGTCGCCTCGGGCTGTTTGGTCGCGCTCGGATGGTTGCTGTAGGCGGGGAAGCTCGAGATCTGCTTGTCGTAGGCCAGTGTGGCCGGATAGCGCGCGCCTTCTGAGTAGTGGTTCCCGTCGGAGCGCGTCGCCGATGTATAGAAGTTCCAGACGTTCCACTCTGCTTGAGCCGACGCGTGATTGCTCCCGACGCCGCCCAAGACATGATCGAAGCAGGCGAAGATCGACTGCGAGCCGGAGCAAGCCTGGATATCGGTCACGATCCGGTGGCTCCAATGCTCGACCAGGAACGTCGGCCACAGGAAAGCGCCGTAGGGGAACGACCCGTTGAACGTCGACTGCTTGCGCCAGGGCGAGCCGAGGAACGACGCCATGTACTGGAAGTTGTCGTCGACGTCGCCGTAGACCACGTTCTCCTGATAGGTCGAGAGATTCTCCATCCACCAGGGGTTGTCCATCGTGTAGCCCATCTGGACCACGTGGTGGTATTCGTGCGCGACCGTCACCTGCATCGGCTGCGTGCGGTCGGCGTACTCGAAGCCGGCGTAATCATTGTCGATGACGAAGAACGCCGTCCGATTCCCGGCCCACGAGTCGACCGGCGAGTCCTCGGCCTCGGTGTAGCCGTAGACGCCGCTGATGTTCTCGATGTAGCAGTCGATCAGCCCGGCGCCTCCGCCGGCCGTCCCATCCGACGGCGGAACCTGCCACTCCTCGACTCGATGGTAGATCGCATAGCTCGCCTCACAGGCCGCCACCACCGCATCCAAGTACGCGCGGTTCGGCCACCCATGCGGAGCCTTCGCGCCGCCGTCGTTGAAGTGCACGCGAAAGTGCTCGGAGTCGACATGCGAATTCAGCACCGGCCGCGCCAACAAGTCGCCCATCTCCGCCTGCACCGCGGACTGGAGCACCGAAGGTTGGCTCGCCAATTCGCGCTGGGCTTCGGCGATGATCTCGGTCCCGCACTTCACCGGCGCCGCCTCGAGTGCGAATCGCGCCGGCAACGCGTCAGGCTTGCGGATGAACTGGAGCTTGTAGAGCGCCGACTGCGACGCGCTGATCTCGCCCGAGTCGCGCGCGGAATCGATGGAGGTGAGAGCGGGGTGACCGTGAGCGGCGATAGGCGCGACGACAAATGCAACGACACCACAGATCGCGAGGAGCAGGCGCCCCGTCCGTCGGCCCCGACCAAGTCGCCGCATCGTCCCCTCCGTCCACGATCCTCACACTCTTGGTTCGCCCCGTCGGCTCGCCCTGGAGTAGGCGTCCAAAGTATGAGACGCGTGAACGATAGCAACGGCCTCGAGGAGGGGTCAACAGTCAGTCCAGGTAGAGAATCCAGAGATCGCTCACAAGGTTTTCGGAGAGGCTGTAGGCGATCCGTCTCCCGTCCGGCGACCACGTCGGCCCGTACTCGTCGCCGGGATCGGTCGAAAGTCGGATTGGATTCTCGCCGAGCGGCAACATCACCCAGATGTCGTACCCTCCCTCGCGGTCGGATGCGTACGCGATGCGGCTCCCGTCCGGCGAGAAGCTGGGATTGAACTCCCGAGCCGCGTCGTGCGTGATCTGCGTTCGCTCCCCCGTCGAGAGCGTGAGGACCCACAAATCCCGCACGCCGTCCTGGGTCACGAAGAAGACGAATCGGGATCCGTCGGGCGACCAATCCAGGGACTCCGCCCCCGACCCCGCCGGATAGTGAACCGGGGCGCCGCCGGAGACGGGGACTCGATAGAGTTCGCTGGTCCATTGGGTCGTCGACATGTCCCTGACGGTGTAGGCGATCTCGCTCCCATCCGGCACCCAAGCGAACGAACTTACATCGCGGCCCGCGCCATGCGAAGCGATGACCTCGAGGTCTCCGCTCCCCGGCACATCCATCACGGCGAGTTCGGACTCCAAACCGTTGTCGACCGGTTTCAAGGCAATCAGCGCAAGACGCCGCCCATCGGGCGACCACTTTGCCACTGTGGCGCCTTCCGGCTGAATATCCGTCAGGCGATCGGTGCGGCCCCCGCTCGCCGGGATGCTGCAGATCTGGTTGCGGTACTGATTCTCCCAATCCGTACGAAACAGGATCGTTTCCCCGTCCGGGGACCAGTCCGGGATCGTAGCGCCGGCCGACAGCGAACTGTTGGTGAGGCGAACGACAGCGCGAGTGGATGCACTCGCTACGTTGGACAGCCCCGACCAGAAGGGGTTGTCGTCCGCAGACCGAAGCGCGAAAAAGTACGTCTGCGCGCGCTCGAGCCCGGGAACGACGAAAACCTCGCGGCTCTCGGCGGGCTTCGGGATCGGCAATCCGACGACCTGAGTCGTGCCCTCCCAGGTGTCTTCGGTTATCGGGGCGAATGCGTGTCGCAAGTCGTAAGCGGCTGCGGCGCCGACGGCCGCGTCACTACCCGGTGCGGTCCATGCGAGCGTCACACTGAACGCGGTCTCGGCGACCACTTCCAGATCGATCACGGCCCGCGGCGCGAGGTCGCCGAGCACGGTGGCGGCGACAACATTCGAGAGTTGTGACCAATTCAGGTCGGCGTCCGCAGCCTTCATCGCGAAGTACCAAATGCCGGCGCCCAGCTCACCAATGTGGATCGTCTCCACCTGTCCCGCGCGCCGCGGCTCTGGCGGGAACGGCGCCACCGCGGCGGAATCCCACTCCGCCGCGGTGATCAGTGTCCTCGAATACCGAAACTCGTACCGAAACGCCTGACCCTCCATCCCGTCGTCGCCCGGCGCGGTCCAACTCAGAGTCACGACGTCACTACTGTTGCTCTGGATCCGCAGGCTTTCAACCGTCGCGGGAGGCGTGGTGTCCGGCGGTGTCGGCGCAGGATCGTCTTGCGAACACGCCGCCGCGATCACAATCGCGACAGCGACCAACCCGTGGAGCCCAATCCGAATCTGCTCCTGCTTCCGCTGCTCGCACTCGGTCGCGAACGGGCTACGGCTAAACCGATCGACGGCTCCCTCTCTAAGTCGCAATCAATCCTCGCAATCCGGGCAGTACTGTACAAAATCTAGACAATCTTCCTTGTTGTGGACGATTACGCCGTGCGCCACAAAGGCGCCCGTCGAGACTTGAAAGTTGTAAACGATCGCTCCCTCGTCTACGCGTTCGATGGAACGCACTTCTAATTCTCCGCCTGAAACCTGTGACATGACATCGCCCACGGTGAGTGTACTTGCCGGCCTCCAATCGCCCCCGCTCAAGAACGGGTGATTCTCCGTTACCCGGATCACCCCGTTGATGACGTAGTAATGCGACGCGCGAAACGGCCGATGTACCTTTACGACATTCGCTGCCGTCATGATTCGGGTCTGGGACTCGTAGGAGAGCACAATGTCTCCCGGCTGGATCGACTCGACGGGCTTGGTGCTCCCATCTGCGAGCAAGATCGGAGTGCCGGCGAGCATGCAGTCGCAGCCGGAACAGATTCCGCAGCAACAGCTCTGCCATCCGCTCGCGCCCCCCAACCGGGGTCGATCACACCCCAATTGCACTTCCACTGCCGGTTCCCCGACGAACAACTTCCGGTCCACTCGATTACCGCCTGGCAGTGCGTCTCATCGCAGAAATCGTCCGCATTGACGTGTGAGCAGCTGGGCTGGGCGCCTGCGTCAGTGGACCAGGACGCCCAGACGGCAACACAGCAGCGCGAGGAATGACAGTCGCATCGTCTCCTCCTCCTTCGTTTGCCGGTACTCCGTTGGACCGATCGCTAAGAGGGGTTGAACGCTGTCGAGCCGGGCGGGGCCCGTACGGCACACCGCTGCAAAACAATCGGATCGTGGAGCCCAGCCTTTGCCAGGCGATCTTCGGTTGTCGTTGCTGTCGCGCCGTAGACCTTCCGCCGAGGGCAGACCCAACGGATCGGGCGAACTCCGTTGCCATGTCAGCGACTCGGAATGCTTCGGAGGCGCGAACCACCGGGGAGAATCCACCGCGGGACAGACCGCGTCAAGAAGTAACAGCGCTGGTCGACTCACGGTCCGGAGATGGAAACGCGAAACACGGGTCATTCCATCTGTAAACTGAATCTCACGGTTCGGCGACGGGCTCTTCTCCGGATGGGGTCATGGCGCTCCAGTCGATCGCGGGGGAACGGGTGGGTGTCGAGTCGGGCTTCGGAGGGGTGGCGGTGGCGGTCGCCAGGTTACGTCGAGGCTCCAAGCGGAACAGGTCGGAGTAGACGAGGTCGCCGTCGGGGGCGCTGGCGGTGAAGTAGTAGGTGACGGCGCCGGCGAGGGGGATCGATGCGTCGGGGATGAGTCCGCCGAACGTTCCGGCCTCGAGGTCGATCGGTTCCAGAGGAATGTCGAGGCGCCCGGTCGCAAGTTCCGGAAGATGGAGCTTCGGCGCGGTCTGGGCGGCGAGAGATCCCTCCACCGTCAGCATGATCGGGACCGGTCCGCGCACGACGATGCGACCGGGCGAGTGATGGACGAGCGATGGGCGATCGCCCGTTCCGAAGCGCGCGACGACGGTGCGCGCCGAGTGCTCCCGCGCCTCGATCAACTCGACGTACTGGCCGCCGTCCGCGGAGCGAACGCCGACGCTGCGCAGTCCGGGCAGGAGCACCTGTTCCAGCGGCGTGAGCCCCGTGAACTGTCCGTCGATGAAGACCGAGTCAGTGTGGGACGCGACGAGGCCGCGTCCGTCTGCGAGCGACCAGGATTCCACTTCGACCACAGGATCGACGCCGAAACGATGATTCGGCACGAGCACCCGGGTCGCGTGATCGGCGCGCACGAATATGGGGCGATCCCAGAGTGGGGTCTCTGAGTCTTCGTAGAACAGGCGCGCCCAACCGAGCGGGATCGAATCGAGCGACGCCGGCAGTGCGATCGGCGCGCGTCCTTGGATCCAGACGCGGCCCTGACGGCTCGGATCGCCGCCGACGACTTCGACGCGGCCGGTCAGCCGCGGGGCCCAGCGCGTCGGCTCTCCTCGTACGACGCGAACTTCGGATTCATGGATGCCGGCCGCGCCCAGGTCGACGCGCACGCGGTGCAATCCCGCCGAGATCGACTCCAACCGAAACGGCGAGCCGCCGGTCTGCGTCACGCCGTCGATCTCGATCCCGACCGCGGGGGGCGACGGCTCGATCACGAGGGCGCCGGTCCCGAAGTTCGGCAACGGGGAGACGAATCCCTTCCCCACTCCCTGTCGCAGACTCGGAATGGCCGCGAGCGCCAGGAGCCCAGCGCCCACCAAGATGAGGACGACGGTCATCGCGATCATCGCGGGCCGACGCATCGAGGAATTCACTTCGTCACGCCGTCCGAATCGACCCGGAGTGCCCGTGTCGTCGGCATCCGTCGCCGCAGGCGCCACCGCAGGGGTCGCCATCAACTCTTCGATCGCCGCCGCCTCCGCAGACGTCACGGTCTGCTCGACCGGCTCGGTCCCACCGGGGTGCGAAACCGGCGACTTGATCGGCGCCGAGACGAACGTCGGCGGGGTCGACTGCGGAGTCGGCAAAGTCGGCTTGGGTTGCGGCGATGGTTCCGGCGTGGGCTGCGCCGACTCCCACGGAAACTGCCAGTCCTCGACCTCCGTGCCGAAGTCGATGGCCGGTTCTCGCGGAACGACCGGTCTTTCCGGCGCATGAGCGAACATCTGCTCGACGACTGACCCGGCGTCCGTCGTAGCGGCATCGGACGCCGTGGACGGAGCGGGCGCCGGACGATCGAGCAGGAGCGACAGTTCCTTGATCGGGTTCTCTCGCTCGCCTTCTCCCTGGTTGGCGCCGACCGGAATGAACTTGAACGCGACCGCGCTGGCGGCCGGCGATTGGAGACCGAGCAGATTCACCAGTCCATCGCAGGCGCGCTTCATGTCGGGGGTTTGCGCGAAGAGGCGCGCCACGGCCCTCAGATCCGGCGAGGGCGCGAGCTCGCTGCTGGCGATCACGATGATGTCGCCCGGCTGGATCGGAATCGACGTGACCTCGAGCCGAAGTCTCTCGGAGCTCCCGAGACCGGTGCGGACCGAGGCTTCGGGAAGCCCCTCGGCCAGGTGCGCCTGACCGTCCCGCAGCAGGCAGATCCAGGTGGGCGCGGTCTTGACGAACCAGATGCGATCCTCCTCCGCCGCCGCGCAGGCCATCTCGACCCAACGCGCCTCGCGAAGCAGCGACCGGTTCTCTTTGTAGAGCTTGGCGTGCACCGCCTGCAGGCTGGCCACGACCCGACGCAACGGCGCCGGTAGCTCGCCCGCGGTCTCGGGGCTCGTCTCCCCGTCACTCCACTCTTCAGACGACAATTCGCGCAGCCGCGGCTCGATGAAGCGGGCGAACGTATCTTCGGGATGTCCGAGCGCCACGACGCCGAGGACGAGAGACGGCTCGGTCCAGGCGCGACACGCTCCCCCCTCGAGTTCCGAGGTGCCGACCTCGATGCGTACCAGCGACGGGTTTTCCTGGGGCGTCATGCGCTCTTCACCTCCGGCTGACGGAGCGGCTGCCCCTCCTGCCACTTCTGCGTTCGCTCCAGGTACTGACGCCACGCCTCCTGCGCCTTCCGCTTGAGGCCGCAGACGCGGTAGGCCTGCCCCATGACGTAGTAGGTCCGCGGGAAAGAAGGATTGAGCGCGGCGGCTCGCTCCAGCAACTCGACCGCCGCGTTGTTCTCGCCGATCGCGAGGTGCGCCTCGGCCTTCTGCACCAGCAGGTCCGCCGATGGCGCGCCGCCGAGCAACAGGCGATCGAGCTCGACGATCGCCTCGGCGTGCGCGCTCGACTCGAGCAACGCCTGCGCCAGACTCATGCGCGCCTGGAAATAGTTCGGGTTGATCGCCAACGCCGCTCGGTAGCAACGCACGCCATCCGCGGCGCGCCCCACCGCCTCGTAGAGGAGACCGAGGTTGTACTGCACGTCGGGGAACTTCGGACGCAGGCGTGCGGCGACTTCGAACTGCACGACCGCCTCGTCGGGAAATCCCTGCGACTGGTACTCGGAACCGAGCGCCACGCGCGCTTCCACCGAGGTGGCGTCGCATTCGATCGCGCGCAGCAGCGAGCGCATCGCGCCCTCTTCGTTGCCGTGGGCAAGTGAGAGACGTGACATGCGCAGGAGATGTCGTGCCTCGTCTCCCTGACGGAGAAAGGCCTCTTCGTAGAGCGCGGCGGCGTCATCCCCCGCTCCCTGCGTCGCGCAGATGAGGGCGAGGTGTTCGTAGAGCGCGGCGGTCAGCGGATTCCACGAGGCGGCATCCATCGCACGCACGGCCGCGCTCGGCTCGGGCGCAAGCGAGAGCTGGAGCTTCTCCGGACGCGCGTCGTCGCGGCGCTCCAGCACTCCGCGACGCATCAGGATCTCTTCGTAGAACGGATGTCCCTTGGCGGCGCCGCAGAGGTAGCCGGCGGCCCGACGGTGGTCGCCGCTGCAATGCGCATAGATCGCCGCTGTGAACGCGGCGAGGCCGTTCCAACGCGAATCGGTGGTCAGCGCTTCCAGCCCGCGGAACACCTCGGAAAACTGGCCGGCTTGCGCGAAATACCAAGCGCTCCAGAGACTCCGCAACGGCTCCTCGACTCGGAACTCCGCGGCCTCGGTTCGCCAGACATCCGCCGGGAGAGAGCCGTCTCGCAGCCTGCGCGCGACCAGTCGATTGAACCGCGCCGCCGCGTACCGCGGGTTGATCTCGACCGCGGCTTCGAATTCGGTCCACGCCTCCGACCACTCGCCGCGTTCGAGGAACAAGAGCCCGCAGAGATTGCGAATGTCCGCGAAGTTCGGATTCCGCCTTCGATCTTCCAGCAGGTCGCGTTCGGCCGTGGCCCACGGATCGAAGATGAGCCGCATGGGAGCTCCTGAGCCCGGTCGGCCTAGGTCAGTGATCGCCTTCACTGGCCCACCGCCCGCTTCTGATCGCCGAAGCGAAAGACCACATCGTGGACTTCGGGGATCTCTCCGATCTCGCGACTCAGCTTCTGGACGTAGCTGTCCTGCCAAGCGGTGTCGGATGGATCGCCTCCTCTCGACGGTCCGCCGAGCAGTTGCAGGCTTCCCCCGATGTAGACGACCCCGTTCGTCGTGCCGATGGTCAACGGCTTGAGGTCGACCCACTTCTTCGCGAGCAGGATACGAACCTTGGCTTGAATCTGGGAATCGATAGCTTTCTGCATTCGGCCCTCCCTCGGTGCTCGGGATGGGTCAAGCGATGTGCCACCCGCGGAACCGTCGGACGCCCCGGTTCCGGTCCCTGCCGGCGAGTAGGGAGGCCGCTACGGGCGAAGCAGTTGCGGGAGTTCGGCCGATTCGAGCCGGATCGGAAGGCGAATGGAGGAGGGAAGAAGCGGACGCGCAACGGTCAGTTCCGGTCCGGACGGCCCGATCGGCCGATCGCAGACTGGCCGACCTCAGAACCGGACGTTCGCTGAGATCCGGTGGGAGTCGTCCAGATCGGCGTTCGAGAGGAAGGCGTAGTCGACGCCGAACCGATCGAGGCGGAGCCCGGCGCCCGCCGCCAACTCGCCGGCGTCCGTCCCCACTCGGGCCGCGATGCGTTCCGCGTACCAATACTCGAGACCACCCTGCAGATCGCCGGTAAGCGACGATTCGCCGAATTGACTCGCTTCGATCCGACGGTCGAAGGTCATCCCCACACCGCCGGCCGCCGTCAGGCTGCCGCGGATCGCATCGAACCCCCGCGTCCAGCTTCCGCCCAGGTGGAGGCTCGGCGAGACCGTGTCCTTGTGACCGGTATCCCAGGAGATCTGAGTCGCTGTCGCGTCGCTCAGCCGCGCGCCCAGCATGAGCCCCGGCTGGGCCAGGTAGAGCACTCCGAAGTCCAACCCGATGCCGAAGCTGGTGTTGTCGAGGAGACCCTGGCGCAGCATCTTCACATTGCCGCCGAAGAGCCACCCGGTGCGGATCTCGCGAGCGTAGGTCAAGAAGAGGCCGTACTCGTCGTCGCTCTTCATCTCGAATTGGTCGGTCAGGATCGGCTCGTTATCCTGCCGCTCGCCGTCGCCGTTGAGGTCGTCGAAGGCATGCTTGGTCAGCGGAATATCGTCCACCGAGAATCGCACCAGACCGATGCCGATGCCCGCCGCCTTGTCCCCTTGCAGCGGCTGGGCGAAGCCCAAGTAGTCGTGACTGGCCAGCGAGCCCAGATGTTCCGAATGCATCGCCATGAGCTCTCCTTGACGCAGGAGAGCCAACCCAGCGGGGTTCCACTGGGCGGCCGAGGCATCGTCGGCGATGGCCACGAAGGCGCCTCCCATCCCGAGGGCGCGGGCGCCGACGCCGATCCGGAGGAACTCCGCCGCGTACTTGGCGAACGCCGAGGCGTCGGAAGGAGTGAAGACGGCGGCAGATACGGCGGTCGCGGACAGGACGGCGGCGAGGGAGATCCGGCGATGCACGGGCAGCCTCCTCGGAGGATCGGCGTGTCGAGCGGGGGTCGGGTGGGCGAGATGCTAGGCGCCTCGCCCCCCCAGGGTCAATCCGGGTAATTGACAGCAGGCTCTCGAGGGTCCACCATCGATTGACTGTCAAGTTTGCATGACACAAGTTTGCGTGACATGTGTCCTATAAGTCGCAGAGATTCATTACGCGAGGAGTTGCCGATGTCTCGCCTCTCGAGCCTCGGGTTGGTCCTGGTCGTCGGCGCAGCTCTCCTCCCCCGGCCCGCGGCGGCCTACAACATCCTGTCGGTCAACATGGGTGGGTACTGGAACAGCCCCTACGACCAGTACTGGGGCGGCGTCGACGGATACGGCGCCCCCGGCGCCGCCGGCGAACGTTGGTACACCCGCGTCGATTACCAAGACCTGAACAACGTTGATCTCTCGCAGTTCGATGTCCTCTACATCCAGTCGGCTTTCACCGACAACCACGTCACGGTCCCCGCGAGCGGCGCTCTGTCCGCGCTCCAGTCGAAGGCGACGGAGATCCGTGACTTCGTCGCGGGCGGCGGCGGTCTGGTCGCGCTCTCCGAGCCGATGCCCGATGTCGGATCCTGGGATTGGGCGCCCGTGGAGTTGAACAGCATCGGGGTCTATCACGATCAGTCGGTCGAAGTGGTCGACCCTTCGCACCCCGTCATGGCGAACTCCACCTCCGCCTCGCTCAGCAACTGGGATACCTCCTGGCACGGCTACTTCGACCATTGGGACGATCGCCTCGATGTCCTCGCACAGACGGGCGACTACGGCGCTGGCGATCCGCGCACGCATCAGGCGCTGACCCTGGCGGGAACGTACGGCGACGGCTGCTGCGGCCGCATGGTCTTCACCATGCAAGACCCCGACTTCCACTCGTACCAAGGGTTCGAAGGCGCGCGCACGCTGATCGGCGACGCGCTCGACTGGGCGGCTTGCTCCCAGCCGGTGCCGGAACCGAGCACCTGGGCCTTGATGGCCGGCGGACTCGGCGCGATGGCGGCGTGGCGACGGAGACGGCGCCAGGCGAGCAGCTAGCCGACTAGCGCGATCGGGGCCGCGGGCCGTCGGGAACGATCGGATCGCGATCCGTGCGCCAGCGGGTGACTTGTCCTTCGCGCGGCGTGTCGAACAGGCCCGCCGGCGTGGCGAGCGCGGTCACCACCGCCATCATCATCCAGTAGACGATCGGGTAGAAGACGGCCACCGGGAAGTAGCGCAGGACCTCTCGGTCGTAGGCGCGTTCGAGCAACACGCCCGTGAGGATCTGCAAGAGACACATCGTCGCGATCAACATCCCCCACCACGTCGGGATCGGCGAGATCCCGAGCGGCAGATAGCCGAGCGCGTAGCTGGCGATCCAGAAGCCGGTCAGGAAGACCGCGCAGTAGGCCCACGCGATCGAGAGCATCGCCTCGAACAAGACCGGCCAGAGTCGCCGTTGCCGCCGGTCCTTCAAGATGCCGGCGTGGCGTCGCAGCACCTGCGCGAGCCCCTTCGACCAGCGAACGCGTTGACGCCACAGCCGAGCGAAGGTGGGCGGCGCCTGCATCCAGACGACCGCGCGACTCTCGTAGCGAATGTCATAGAAGCGGCGTTGCAGCTTCCAGGAGATGTCGATGTCCTCGGTCGCCATCTCCGGGCTGTAGAGCCCCGCGTCGAAGAGCGCTGACTTGCGGAAGATGCCGACGACGCCGCTCATCGTCAGGATCCGCCCCCAGACTCGCTGCGCGCGCCGCAGCACACTCACGATCGAGGTGAACTCGACGATCTGGAGTTTCGCCAGGAACGTCTCGCGGTTGGCGACCTTCGGATTGCCCGTCACGCCGGCGACGCGGGCCGACTTGAAGTGCGGGACGAGATACTTCAACAGGTCGGGATCCGGCCACGCGTCGGCGTCCATCACCAAGACGAGTTCTCCGCGCAGGCATGGCAGTGCGTCGTTCAACGCCATCGCCTTGCCTTCGTTGCGCAGCTTCTGGATCAGACGCACCTGGCCGCTCTCCACCAGGTCGCGGATCTGATCGATCGTCGCGTCGGTCGACGCGTCGTCGACCAAGACCACCTCGAGTCGCGGATAGCGCAGAGCGAGCGCGCCGAGGAGCGTCCGTCGGATGCCGTCTTGTTCGCAGTACGAAGGAATCAAGATGGAGACGAGCGGCGGTTCGGGACCGAGTTCGTAGAAGCGGGCGTCGAATTTTCGTTCGCGTCGGTACCAGAACAGCAGTGAAGTCGAGACCCAGGTGAGGCTGGAGAGGATCGGATAGAGCCCGAAGAAAACGAGGATCGCCGTGTAGATCGGGTGACGCTCGACGATGGCGAACCATTCGAACATGCGAGGGTCCCGACTTCAGGCCCCGAACGACCCGGCCGTGTAGACCTTGCGTTCCGGGGTTCCCACGACCGAGATGGCGATGTGCCGCGTCGTCTGGAGGCTCGTCCAGTCCGCGCCGTCCAGTTCGCGGCCGAGCCGGTCGGTCGTTCCGGCGAACGTGACCTCGCGAATGCGAGTCCGTTGCCCGCGCGCGCGGAAGATGTCCAGGTTGAAGCGGACCCAGAGAAGATGCGCCGTCACGATCCCGACCAGCGCGACGAAGAGCGCGACGAAGGTTTGGATCGCCGCACGGTCGATCGGCGCGAGGAAGACCGTGGTCCAGTACCAGAGGAAGAGCGCCCATCCGCCGAGCGAGAGGAGGGCGTGTGCGATCCGCTTGATCGGATGACGCGTGCGCGTCACGACATCCGGCAGAGGCGGGGCGCTGCGATTCGGACCCATCCTTGGGTGTTCGCCGGACTCGCCGCGACTCAGAGCGGCGGTTCGGTCGAGAAGGACCGATCCGCGGTGTTGTTCACGACGCTGACCCAGTCGACGTAGCTCTGGATGTGATCACGATCGGCCGGGCTCAGCTCGGTGAAACAGGCGGCCAGCTTGTTGCCCTCTCCCTTGCGAGCGGACGGCTCGCACCGCACGACCAACGCGACGCAATCGATCGTCCTTGGTCCCTCTTCGCCGAAAGCGGGAAAGACGAAGTGGATGGCGAGACGGGTCATCTCCTCCATCGCGCGATCGATGAGACAGAAGAAGCCGCCCACGCTGAAGTTCAGGATCTGCAGTCGCAAGGACTTGTCCGGGGTCTTGCCTTGGAGGACCGCCTCCATCTGGATCGGGGCCCGCCCGTGGCGACGCCGATCGATGCCGCCCAATTCTGTCGTCATGGCTCCGACTCCCTCCGACGCGATGCGCGCCTCCCTGAACTTCCCTCTGTAGTTTTCGGCCGATTCCTCGGTCCGCTTAGCGCTTCTTCCTTCCGCCGGCCTTCCGGCCCCCCTTCTTCGGGCCGCTCGGCCGTTTCGCGCCGGGCGGCTTGCTCCCGGCCGACTTCGGCCCGCGCCTGGACGAACGCGAGCTTCCCGCCTCGGCTGCTCTAGCGGCGCCCCTGGGGCCCCGGGAGCGTCCGGATCGCTGGCCGGCCGGCCCGCCTCTTCGCTTCGGACCGGGCGGCGCGACGGCGACAAGACCGAACGTAGTCCTTCGGGCCCGCAAGTCGACCCTCACGATCTGAACACGCACCTTGTCACCCGGGCGCAGCTCCCAGCGAGCCCTCGAGTCGACCCAGGCCATCCGTTCCTGGACGAAGCGCAACCCATCGGGCAGAGCCTCCCGGGGGAGAAACCCTTCCAACGGGAACGAAACGAGCTCGACGAAGAGACCTCGCGCGGTCAGCGCGACGACGTGGCCGTCGTGCTCTTCCCCGAGTCGCCCCTCGGCGAAGCGCGCCGAGAGCAGCTTCTTCATCTCGCGCTCGGCTTCTTCGGCCCTCACCTCGGCGCGGCTGTTCACCTGGCCGATCGACTCGACGCGATCCCGGTGGTCGTCCTGTACGCGGGCGCCGCGCAGCCACTCGCCTAGGCGTCGGTGCGTCCAGAGATCGGGATACCGCCGGATCGGTGAAGTGAAATGCGAGTAACCGTCGACGCCGAGTCCGAAGTGTCCGATGTCCTGGCCCGAGTAGTGCGCCTTCTTCATCGACCGCAGGAAGAAGCGATGGAGCACGCGGGTCAGCGCGCTGGAAGGCAGCCCCCCGAGGAACGCGCGCAAGTGAGGAATCGTATCGACCTGGGTCGGGCGCGTCCCCGGCAAGAGCGTGAAGAGCACTTCCAAGAACTCGTCGATCGCGCTCAGGTCGGGTTCGCCGTGCACGCGAAACAGGATCGGTAGTCCTCTTCGCTTCGCCTCGGCCCCGACCGCGAGATTCGCGGCGATCATGAACTCCTCGATCCAACGATTCGCGTCGTGCGTTTCGTGCAAGAAGAGCTGGGTCGGCACGCCGTCCGGCCCCATGCGCATCTCGACTTCGGGGACGTCGAGATCGAACGCCCCCTGCCGGAAGCGGCGGGCGCGGAGTTTCCTCGCGAGCTCGTCCATCGAGACGAGCAGCTCGGTCACCGCGGGTTCGGCCGACTCCTCTCCCGAAAAGACCCGCTGCGCTTGCGCGTAGTGCAGACGCGCGCGGCTGACCATCCAACCTCGGGCAAACCGGGATCTGATCGGGCGGGCGTCTGAGTCGAACGTGATGGCGGCCGAGAACACTCGCTTGTCTTCTCCCGGCGTCAGGCTCGCGGCTTGATTCGAGATCGTCTCCGGCAGCATCGGGATCACGCTGCCCGGAAAGTAGACCGACGTGCCCCGCGCGCGCGCCTCCAGGTCGAGCGGCCCGTCCTCCGGGATGTAGGCGCTGACATCCGCGATGTGGACCCACAGCTCATACCCGCCGTCGTCGAGCCGCCGCAGCGCGATCGCATCGTCGAAGTCCTTCGCGTCGATCGGGTCGATCGTGACGACGAACTGCTCGCGGAAGTCCTCTCGGTCGCGATCGGCCTCCGGTCCCGGCTGGCTCGCGCGTGCTTCGGCCTCGGACAGAGCCAGATCCGAGAATCGGGTGGCCAGGCCGAACTCCATCGCGATGACGATCGGATCGAGACGCGCGTCGTCCGCCTCGCCGATCACCCGGTCGAAGATGCCGACCGTCTGCCCGCCGCCTTTGACCGCAGTCTCCACGCGGAAGATGACCTTGCTCCCCACGGTCGGAGTCTCATCGCCCGAACGCAGCGGCATCGCCTCCGGCAGCAGCGGGCTGTCGGGACGGACGATCCAACCGCGACCGAGGCGATCGACGTTTCCGGTGTAGGTGAGGATGGGCCGCTCGAGGATCTCCTCGATCACCGCCTGCGGGCGATAGTCGGAGTGCGAACGCCGCAACGTCGCGCGCACGGTGTCGCCGTGGAGCGCGCCGTGCATCCCGTCCGGGGCGATGAGGAGATCCTCGCCGCCCGCATCGGGCGCGAGAAAAGCGATGCCGCTGCGCGTCGCGCGGACGGTGCCTCGGATCTCCGCCATGCTGCCCTCCCTAGCCCGACGCGATTACACAGAAAGCCCCGGAGGAAGCGAATCGCTCCGGGGCTCTGCGCACTGTCGCGTCCGATGGATCGGGCAGGATCGAGCGGCCCGAGGGCCGACGATCCCGCGGCTGGATCACTTCTGCCAGGTCCGCTTCTTGTGCCGGTTCTTCCGCAGACGCTTCTTGCGCTTGTGCGTCGCGATCTTCTTTCGCTTGCGCTTCTTGCCACAACCCATGACGTGTCGGTCCCTCTGGAAGTATCGGTGGGATCTGTCGATGACCCCGGGAAGATACGGGCGGGTCGCGAACGAAGTCAACGCGCGGCAAACGGGCTGTGAACCGATCCGCGAAGCTCGCTCCGGTCACCGCATGCGGTACTCGAGCCGGGGGGTCGCTTCCATCGCTCCGCGCAGCCACCGGGAAGTCGCGCTCCACTGGGAGAACCAATTCGGCTCGAAACGACGTTTTTCCTCGAAAGGCGTGTCCTCGGAGATGCCGGCCAGTCGCGCCGCCAGCGCACGCGCCTCCTCCAGACCACCGACGGTGTCCGCCAGTCCGAGTTCGATCGCTTGGCGGCCGGAGAAGATCCGCCCGTCGGCCAACTCCCGGACGGCGCCTTGCTCAAGCGCTCGTTCCAGCGCGACGACTTCGATGAACTGGGTATGCACGTCGCGCAACGTGGCCTCCAGACCGGCGCGTTCCTCATCGGTCATCGCGCGCCAGTAGGCGCCGACATCCTTCTGACGACCCGCCTTCACGACCTCGATCCGGATACCGAGCTTTTCCATCAAGCCGCTGACATCGGCGAAGCTCCAGATGACGCCGATCGAACCGATCAGACTGCCCCCTTCGGTCACGATCTGATCCGAGGCGCAGGCGACGTAGTAGCCGCCTGACGCGGCGACATTGCCGACCGACACGACGACCGGCCGACCCTCTTCCGCTTGGAATCGTCGCAGTCCGGCGTACATCTCCTGCGACGGCGCGACCCCCCCGCCGGGACTGTCGATGCGAACGACGAGCGCCTTGATCCGCGGATCACGACTGTGCCGCTGCAACTCCTCGAGAAACTCTTCGCTCTCCTCGATCGGTCCGAGCAGATCGATGCGGCCCACGCGCTCGGCCGAGAGGAACGAGGCCGGAGAGGTGGACTCGATGCCTCCGCCGAAGATGACCAGCAACACGATCAAGGAGAAGACCGCAGTGGCGAGGCCCGCCATGACGAGGCACCCGATGACCCAAGGGGAAGCGCGGTCACTCATCGACGGTCCGATCCGAGGCGAGTCGGCTTTCGTGGACCAATCCGACGACGGCGGCGTCGACCGGAGTCGAAGGATCGTCGAGGGCCGCGGCCGCCTCTCTCGCGCGAACGAAGAACACGTGGCTCCCTTCTCCCGACCTCGTCACATCCACCGCCACGACGCGCGCGCCGCGGGGCCGACCGTGCTCGTCGAGCACCTCCAGCCACAGTAGCCGTTGACCGCGCAACGCCTCGACCTTTGTGGTCGCGACAACCGTTCCGATGACTCGCGCGGTTTCCATGGCGCCGGTCAGAGGATCTCTTGACCGGCCAGATCGCCCCACCGGCCGGCGGCCAGCCAACGCGCGACCGCGGCGTCGGGCCGAGGCAGGAGCGTGGCGCCGATCCAGGCGTCGTGTTCGCGTGCTCTGCCTTCCGCTTCCGTCAGCGACGCCTCGACGGCGTCCTGCCGTCCGGCGAAGACGCCGAAGGCCCGTCCCGTGATTCCGCGCGCGAGATGCAGATGCAAGAGACGCGCGCTCGTCGCCTTGCAGCCGCGGTCCGCGGCATCCAGCGCCGCGGAGACCGTCGAGATCTCGAAGAGTCCGAGCGCGTCGGAGACAGACGCATCCAACTCGGCCCTGCTCGCCTGGAACGAAGCCGCCAGTCGAGCCACCGCGCGCAGGACATCGGGGTGCGCTTCGGCGAGGAAGACCCGGTCATGCGGTTGCGGCGCCAACTCCAGGCCGCGCCGATGCGCCGCGTCGACGTCTCCCACGGCGCCGCCGAGCACCACGAGAAATCGCCCCGGCGGGATGGGACTCGCGGTCACGATCTCGACCCGCCCCGCTTTGGTCATTCCGTCGATGAGCGCGACCCCTTCGTGGATCGAAGCGGTCTCGACCACGGCGATCGATTCGAAGGCGAGGGGACTCATCGGGGCAGCGCTCCTCAGACGATGCGAAAGGCGCCGGACAACGTGCAGCGCCGTCGGCGCGCGAAGTGTCTCGCCGAGGTCATACCTTCGCCGGTCGGACCCGCGATGGTGAACGAGGTCGAACCCTCGCCCCCCATGCCGAGACCGGCGTAGGACGGGGCGTTCTTGACGAAGATCGAGCAGTCGACCCGACGGGCCATTCGACTCAGGCGTTCGATGTCGCGGCCGTGCATGACCGCAGTGTGGCGGCAGCCTTTCTCGGCGGCGAGGGCGAGCTCCATCCCATCCTCGAACGATCGCACGCGCACGACCGGGAGGACCGGCATGAGCAACTCGGTCCAGACGAACGGGTGATCGCGATCGACTTCGGCGAAGAGCAGGCGGATCTCACGCGAGGGTCGCAGCCCGATCGCTTCCGCGATGCGCTGCGCGTCCTGCCCGATCCAGTCGCGGTTCACGCGCACCTCTCTCCGATCACGGCCGCGCGACTCAGACGGCGAGAGGACGAGCGCGGCCAACCGTTCGATCTGCGGACCGACGACCTCGTGTCCTCCCTCCGCGGCCATCGATGCCTTGAGTCGATCCGCCACGCTGGAGAGAACGATGACCTCTTTCTCGTCGCTGCAGATGATGTTGTTGTCGAGCGAAGCCCCCAGCACGACATCGCGTCCCGCGCGCTCGAGGTCGGCCGTGTCATCGACCAACGCCGGCGGATTGCCCGGTCCCGCCGCGATGACTCGCTTCCCGGTGCGCATCGCCTCGCGCACGACATCGGGACCGCCGGTGACGACGACCAGGGGCGCTCCTGGATGCTTCATGAGCGCTTGCGCCATTTCGATCGACGGCTCACTCAACGCGCAGAAGACCGGCGTGGGGCCGCCGGCCGCGGTGATCGCCGCGTTCATCGCCGTGATCATGTGGGCCGAGACCCTGCGGGCCAGCGGATGCGGACAGAAGACGACGCTGTTGCCCGCGGCGAGCATCCCGATCCCGTTGCAGAGAATCGTCTCGGTCGGGTTCGTGCACGGCGTGATCGCCGCGATCACTCCCCACGGGGCCAGCTCTTCGAGGGTGAGACCGTCGTCGCCGGTGAAGGCCGAGGCCGTGAGGTCTTCGGTGCCCGGAGTCTTCTCCGCCACGAGCAGATTCTTCAGGATCTTGTCGTCGATGCGACCGAGGTGGGTCTCTTCGACGGCCATGCGGGCGACGGTCTTGGCTTCGCGACGGCCGACTTCGCGCAGCGCGTCGATCCACTTGCGGCGGTCGGCGAGGGAACACTCTCGGATGGCGAGGTGGGCGCGACGGGCGGCCTGGACCGCCGCGTCCAAGTCGGCGAAGAGGCCGTGGCTGGGCGCGTCGCGCGCGGTGGCCGACCCGCGGTCGCGCGGCGAGACCGCGGGGACATCGAGACGCGCCAGGACGGCGCTCACGATCGCTTCGATCTCGTGGGGATCAGCGGCCATCGTCTACCGCCCTGCGCCGGATTTGCGATAGCGGACCTCGCCGCCTGCTTCGACCTCGTCGACGATCGCCACCAGCACGGCGTCGACCGGCCGATCCTGTGTCGTCTCGGTCAAACGCGCCGAACTACCACTCGTATACAGCACCACTTCGTCCGGCCCGGCGCCGAGCGCGTCGACGGCCACGACATGGCGGCCGACGCCCTGGAACGCGGCGTCCAGTTCCTCGACGAGCAGGAGGCGGAACCCTTCCAGCCGCGCGTCCTTGCGGGTGGCGACGACGGTTCCGCGAACGCGTCCGAGCAGCACGGGAGGCGGCCGGCCCTCAGGCCTTGCGCGCGCCGGCCGTCGCCTTTGCGCCGGTGACGGGTAGGGTCTCGTCGACCCCGGCGTGCGGCCGCGGGATGACATGGACGCTCACGACTTCGCCGACCTTGCTGGCGGCCAGGCTTCCCGCCTCGGTCGCGGCGCGCACCGCGGCGACATCGCCTCGCACGATCGCGGTGACATAGCCGCCGCCAATCTTCTCGTAGCCGACGAGCGTGACCCGGGCGGCCTTCAGCATCGCATCGGATGCCTCGACCATGGCCACGAACCCCCGGGTCTCGATCAGGCCGAGGGCCTCTTCCATGCACGCCTCCCCACTGACTTCTCGATGCCTAGAGTCTCCGCTTCATGAGCGGGCGGGAGCGTACTCCAGGCCGTCGATCCAGGGGCAAAGAAAATCCCCCATCGAGAGGGGTGCGGATCAAGCCTGGAGCTACGAGTGAACGCGAGCTTCCGTCGCAGGCTGATCGCATGGTCCGATCCGACAGGGGATTTTCTTGGTTCCCGATAGCCGCCGATGTCTCCCGGCGACCTCCAACGTCTCACCCTGTCGCAATCGGCGTTCCACTATCCCGCAAGGGTGCGGGCCTGACCTCAGGCGTCGCAACCCGTTGAAACGACGACGACCCGCCCAGTTCACCTCGAGGGCGATCGTGAGCGGGCCGTGCGAGAAGGCGCAGAACTCGGGTCAGATCCCCCAGAGAGGGATCCGACCGAGTGAGCCTGCGCGACAACGAATGGGCTCTACTGGACGCCGATGCTGGCGCTGAGGACCAGGCCACCCGAGTAGCCGGGATCGACGTCGACCACCGTCAGCGTGACTGTCTGCGGCGCCCCGGGCGCTTGGAAGACCAAGCCATCCGCAACTCCCCAGATGTCGGTGTACGCGGTTTGCGTGACCGTTCCCCCACTCACGCTGATCGCGAGCTGGTGTCCTCCGAGCGGATTGCCATAACGATCTGCGACCGACACCTGGAAGATCATCGAACCACTGACCGGCACGGACCCTTCGACGTTCAACTCCGACTTGTCCTTCGAGGCGGCGCTGGTCCGCAGGTTCACGACCAGTTGGTCGCCGACGGGACCGAAGCCGGTCGAGACCGTGACGGTGTCGGCCGCGCCCAGACCGTCGTCCGGGATGGTGTAGGAGTAGTCGCGATCCAGAGTGGAAGACTGATAGATCGCCTTCGCCATGCTCGCCGCGCAACCGTCGGTGCTCTCTTCTTCATTGCTGACCCGACCGTAATGCGTCGAGTAGTCGACCTCCGCCGGCAGGGAGAAGAAACCGTACTGATCGAGCACCTCCACGCGCAGCGGCAGCTGGGCGACGCCGTCGGCCGCAAGCGACACGAGCGGCGCCGAAGGCGAGAGGAAGGTCGCCGAGTACGGATCGTCGGCGGAGATGAACGTGACATCGGTCGAGAGCGATCCGCCCGAGGTCGACGCGGTGACGACGACGTATTCACAGGCGTTCCCTGTGCTGCGCCAGGTGGCGCCGCCCTGTCCTCGGGTCGTCTGTGTGCTGCCGAGACCGACGCTTCCTTCGACGAATCCCTTGTCTGCCGTGAAGTAGATGACCGTGCCGTCGCGGACAGGATTGCGATAGACATCGCTCGCGAGGATGACGAGTTCGTTCTCCTCGTTCACCGTGCCGCACGCCCCGACGTTGCACTTGTCGGCCCCCAGGCTCAGGTAGGCGGGAGGTCCAGCCGCCACGGCGATCGCCGTGTGGCTCGATGCCTGTGACCCCGAGCTCGCACGGACGACGATCGTCCCGGAGACGGTGCCGCTCTCCAGCGTGATCACGGCCGTTCCACTCGGGTCGGTGTTCGTGATCGCGGGTCCGACGACGCCGACGAAGCGTTCACCACCGCCGGGTCCATCGGTCATCGTGAAGGTCACAGGCACTCCGGAGCGCAGCGCCCGGCCGAGTGAGTCGTACAACCTTGCGCGTAGCACCGTCTGCTCGATGGCGCCCGTGCCGCGCACGCCCAGTTCCGCCATGTCCGCATCGAGCGCGACCCGCGCGACCGCCAGCGGCCCGCGCGGAACGTTGATCACGGTCTGGCAGGAAACACCCGCGCTGGTCACGGTGATCTCGGCCACGCCGTCGCTGTCGGAGTCGCCGAGGGTCGCTTGATACGTGGCGCGCGCGATGCCGTTCTGGGTCATGGCGCTGCCCTGACCGTCGACGCCGGTGATGAGTCCTTCGTCCACGCTGAATGTGACGAGGGTTCCGTCCGGCACCGGGTTGTGGGCGGCGTCGTAGACGTAGGCGGTGACGTCGCTCTCACTGTTCTCGCTCATGCTGGTGGAGTCGGAGAAGCACTCGATGGCATCCACCACGGCCGAGGCGATGGCGAAGGAAAGCGTGCGCGCCGAGGCCGACCCTGCGGTGATGCGCACTTCGACGGGACCGGCGCCTGAGCCGGAGCGGAGACGCGCCTGGGCAGCGCCGCTGGCGTCGGTGACGACGTGGAGGGGACCCCAGCCGGAGTTGTTCAGTCGCTCACCCTGATCCGGTCCGCTGATGATCTCGAAGCGGACCGCATACCCAGCGCCGATCGCCCGACCGAGCGCATCGAAGCCTCGTGCGGTGATGACCGCGTCCTCGACACCACCCACGCCCTCCATGGCCAACTGGGCGTGGTCGGACTCGACCTGGAGGGCGCTGATGTCGACGACGTCGACGGTGAGTGTGCGCAGCGTGGCGCCCGAGGCCGCCCGCACCTCGATCGGACCCGGCAAAGTACCGGCGACCAGGAGCGCGGTGGCGCGACCCGACGCATCGGTGCGCGCCGTGTACGCGCCGCCGACGGCGCCTTCGAACTTCTCGCCGCCGCCCGGGCCACTCACGATCGTGAAGACGACCTCGACTCCCGCGGGGACCGCGTCGCCGATGGCGTCGTAACAGAGCGCGGAGAACAAAACGTTGTCCTGGCCGCCGCTTCCGAGGAGCTGCATCCGGTCGGTGTCGGCGGTCAACGTCAGTGAGAGGGCGTTCGGGAGGCTGCGCAGGACCACCATGATCTCGTCGCTCCGCCCATCGGCGGTGGCCTTCACCCACACGGCGCCGGCCCGCGACCCCGCCGTGAGCGGAACGAAGACCTCGCCGTTGCTATCGGTGATGACGCTGACCGGCGCGATCGCCAACGCGGTCCAGGCACCGTTGCCGTCGGCGTCGTCCAGCAGGACATCGCCCGTGTCGAACCGTCCGTTCGCGTTGCGGTCATCGAAGCGCTCCCCCGCGACGACCTGCACACGCTTGCCCGCCAGCGGCTCGCTGTTGATGTCGTGCGCGCGTAGACGGACGACATGAATGGAGACGCCGTCGGCGTACCAGTTGTCGCCCTCGGAGGAGAGCTCGAGGCGTCCGGTCGGCGGCACCGCGACCAGGTCGATGCGCGTTTCGGCGTACCCATTCGTGGTGGTGGCGCGGATCGTGACCGGGCCGGCCGTGGCGCCTGCGGTGTAGATGACGCTCGCTTGGCCCGAACCGGACGAGGTGGTCGCGGTCGAGGTGATCGAACCGATCGCGTCCCACGCGCTGTTCGAGTTCTGATCGGTGAACGTTTCGCCGGGGCTGTAGTAGCCGTCGGCGTTGGTGTCGACGAACGGTTCACCGGCCACGAACTTCACGACCACGCCCGGCACGATCGCCCCGGCCCAGTCGCGGATCGACGTGCTGACCTCGGTCTGCGAAACGCCATCCGCCAACATCTGACGGACGTCGGTCTCGAGCGCGATCTGCAGATTGGTCGAGTGTTGCGTGATCGACAGTTCCGAGGAGACGCCGCCGCCCGTCGCCTTCAGATAGACGGCGCCGACGTTGGAGCCGGCGCGGAAGAGGAAGGTCGCCTGGCCGTTCGCATCGGTGGTGACGCTCGAAGGCGTGCTGCCCTCCCCGTCCCACTGCCCGTCGTTGTCGCGATCTCCGAGGCTGACGAGTTGGTCCGTGCCTGTCGTCCAGACGCCGTTGCCGTCGACATCGATGAACTTGTCGCCGGCGGTCAACGTGACCGGGATCGACGGGACGGGAGTCCGCAGGACCCCGCGCGTCATGCGAACCGTGACCGAGAGGGCCGACTGTCCATCCGCCGGCACGCCGGTCTGGCTGTTCGCCGTCGTGAAGGCGAGGCGAGTTCCGTCATCCGCGACGCCCTCGCCAGTCACCAACAAGACGACATACTCGACATCCCCGCCGACGCTGATCTTGAGCGTGACCTGACCGGAGTCGACCGACGTCGGGCGGAAGATGGCCGACGCCCAGCCGGCCGCGTCGGTGAGGGTCTCGGACTTGGAGAAGATGCCCGACGAAGAACCGAGCAGCTCTCCGAATCGGACCGACGCCCCGACGGCCGGAGTCCCATCCGAACGGACGACCCAGGCTCGCACCTCGGTGGAGTCGTTGGCGCCGAGGACGGAGTGATCCACCTCGACTCGGTCCAGTCGGAGATCGGTCGACGGATTCGGGTCCGTCGGCGAATCCTTCTGGCACCCGGCCGGCGCGAGGATGACGAGGAGAGTCAACGGAACGATGCGAAGCCAGCGCAGGGATGAGCGAGAAAACAAGGGAGACCTCCAGGAACCTCAGCCGCCTTGGAACCGCCTCGAACATTCCGATCGAACTGGTTGTTCAGGCTCGACTTGCCGGCACGATCCGACCGACGCATCCGTCCGTGGACGATGAGCGGCGGACGAGATGTGCATGCCCCTGGGTTCTCTTCGTCTCCGACCACCTCGAACTCCACAACAATTCGAGCAACCCGGTCCCCTGGAAGCACGGCGCCCGCCCCGGAAGACTCCGAGGCGGGCGGCGGGTGAGATCGCGCAACTCCCGGCGGGTCGCGCCCGGGCTCGGGATCGGCGCTAGGGGGTGACCACGGTCGGCCGCTTCACGTTCGTCGCCTGGCTCCCCTTCGGACCTTCCTGGACGTCGAATTCGACGACTTGGCCCTCCTCCAGCGTGCGATACCCATCTCCTTCGATGGCCGAGTAGTGGACGAAGACGTCCGGCTCGCCGTCACGTTCGATGAACCCGTAGCCCTTGCTCTGGTTGAACCACTTCACACGTCCGGTCATGAGCATGGAAAACTCCTCCACGCATCGCGTGGATCCCGAGGCGAGGCTTCCCGTCGAGCGGGAGGTCTCGGGGCGAGAGCGCGCAATGCTTGAACACCGACGACAAATCTTTCCTGGCGGTAGGGACCGCGCCCCGCGAACGGGAGCGCCTGAAGAGTGGTCGAATGGATCGCGTCGAAACGAGGCAAGAAAAATGGGGACCTCGGTCGTAGCCCGAAATCCCCGCTGTCACTGGCATGAGCGCACCCCGAACCGGTCTCGCACCGGAGGCGTCCTAGAGCGGCGCCTGATCCGATCCGAACCGCCGCGAGCGACGCGTTCTCAATCCCGCCGAAGCCTTCGCCCATGCAACTCGCTCCTCACACGTTCCGCACCGAATCCTAGGAACAGCATCTCGGGCTGTCAACGAACGAAACGGAGAGGCCGCCTCAGGGGAGCCATTGCTGGCCAAAAGCCGCCGGCCACTCGCGCAGCAAGAAGTTGAGACGCCCGATCAAGAGCGAGATGCGCGCCATGACGGTGAATCCGTAACTGGCCCCGAACGAGACCATGAGGAAGTAGATGCCGACCCGCGCGGTCACGCCGATGGCGCCCCGGTGCTCGGTGCTGAAGAAGAAGTAGACCAGGCAGGCGATGACACCGAAGACGAGGAGCACGTTACCGACCCACTGCGCCGCTGTCTCGTTGCCCGGCGACCCCGGCGCGAACGAAACCATGTTCGCGCGCAACTGCTCGACGAGATCTCCCTGCGCGAATCCGATCAACGACAGTCCGGAGTAGGCGCCGACCATCAGCCCGATCGGCCAACGGCTCAGCCAGGTGAGCGACGGGACGAATCGACTGAAGAGCAGCAACGCCAGCGTCAGCGGAATGACATTCCAGACGTCGCCCGCCATGAGCGGATTCCAGAGGTTCGGCAGCAGCACGCTGCGGAACTGCAGCGCCACGTAGTACCCCGCCGCCAATCCGACGAAGAGGTGCTCCGCGAACTTGTAGATGCGGTTGTCGCGGTAGAGAAAGCTCATGATCGCCAGGGTGAGGAGCCCGGCGATCGTCGACCCCACCTGGAGAGAAGTTTCGGGGCTCACGAGTGTCGCTTCTCCTTGACCCGCGCGAAGTAGATCACGTTGCCCAGCACGATGAAGAGGATGATGGCGAGATGGCCGGCCGATTGAGCGTCCATCCCGCTGGTGGCCAAGCCGGGCGCCCCGACCAGCTTCTCGTACTCCGCGGCGCCCGCGAGACCGCCGAGGAGACCGGTGAGCTGACCACTCTGGAAGTAGGGATAGTACTCGGGCGCGGAGACGGCGGTGCAGCCCGACACCATGGGCAAGTTGAACCGGCTGCGGACCTGCTGCACCCATTCCTTCGTGCCCGGATACCCGGCGGAGACAGCGACCAAGAGCGGCAGGTCGGCGAGCGATCGGAGATTTCGCGTCAACTCGAGATCATCCAACGAACGTCCACGCGAGTCGGTCGGATAGGCGGAACGCAGGTCGGTCCCGACCTGGACCATCACCACCTCGCGGCCTTCCTTGAAGCCGAGGTTGACGAAATCGACCCCCTCGACCTTGCCGAACTCCCCAACCGCAACGGTCTGCAGCGCGCGATCGACGAGAGGCGGCGCCGCCGGCCAGAGCGACCCCACGACGAACTTGATGTTCTTGCGGCAGAGCTGGCGGAGCGCCGCCTCCAGCATCGGTTGCAGCTCGGGCATGCTACCGGGATCGTAGTCAGCGGCGACGTAGACCACCGACCCGGCCGGCAACGCCTCGATGGTGTCGAAGAACCCCTGCGACTCTTTGCTCGGATAGATCGGGAGACCCACCGGACGGATGAGCGGCGCCGTCACCGCGAGGAGGACTCCGAGGTAGATGATCCTGCGGTCGAGATGTTCGAGTTTTCGCAACCACTCACCCATCAATCACTCCCCACCGAACTCTTCTCGATCCCCAGGATGATCTTGAGACTGGTCGCGATGGCGCCGAGCGCCGCGCCGATCAGGATCGCGCGTTTCCCGGCGTTGTTCGGGTAGTCCATGATCCAGCTCTGCAGTTGCGGCAATAGGTCGGAGATCGCGGCCCCCAGCGGCACGCGACCGATCATGACCATGACCGCCGCGATCGCGAGGAGTCCCGCCTCCACGCTCCGGATGCGAAACGCGCGGAACGCGGCCGACGCGATGTAGAAGGCGAGGAGCCCGAACATCGTTCCTTGCATCGGGACGTAGGTCCAGTTGTACATCCAATCGAAGGGCGAGCCGGGCTCGATTCCCCCGGCTGAGGCGCCCATCCCTGTCCAGACCGAAGCCGGGAGACACCCCAACAGCATCATCAAGAAGAGCCCCGCCAGCAGCGGAATGCTGTAGGCATGGTCGAGTTCGCGACGAGCCACCTTCTTCAGATTGATCCGCACGACGTTGGCCACGCCGAGCAAGATGGCGGCGGCGGCGACGATGACCGTCCAGCTCTGGAGCCGCTCCGAGATCGTCGTGACCCACGGGTGCGGCACGAAGAACTGGATGACCATGAAGCAACCGAAGAAGACGGTGAGGAAGACAGGGATCTCGCGGCGCACGTCGCTACTCGCTTTCTAGCGGACTTCGAACCACGAGACGAAGCTCGTGTCCCCCGCCGTCGCGAAGACGACGCCGACCAGGAGACACAAGATGAGGATCAGCTTCATCGCATCGGTCCCCTTCAGCGCCCCGACGACCATCGGTTCACGCGAGAGGTAGGCCGAGCTGGCGTAGAATTCCTCGCCGATCATCGTGTAGTCGCAGGCGACCACGAAGAACGGGAGTTGGTGCACGTTGGCGGTGCCGGCGATCTGCACCGCGCCGGTCGAGAGGCCCGTCTCCGCCAGCATCAGGCTCTCCGCGAAGAACGACCCCAGGAAGAGGTTCGCGGCGGGTCGCTCGCGCAACATGATGCCGTTGACCGCCGCGGTGAAGGCGAACTGCTCATCCGAGAGGTAGCGGATGTTGTCCTTGTCGAAGGCCTCCGGTCGCCCGACGTCCAGATAGCCGGCGCGCACCGTCTCTTCCGCCAGCGGCACGACGAACGGCTTCGAGACCGGGACGATGAGCGGCGTATCGTAGCGCGCCACCATCTTGGCCACGCTGTTCAGGATCACCATCGAGTAGATGGTCTGGATGTTGTTGGCGTCGTCAATCCCGGGGACGTAGAGGACCGACTTCCCCATCTCCGTCGCTCGACCGACCGCCTCTTCGATCGCGTCGAGCGCGGGGATCTTGCGAATGAAGAGCTGCTGGCCGCGGCGGGCGGCGTCGATGAAATAGAGGATCAAGAGCAGGAAAGTCCCGAGGATCAGCAGAACGTTGGAGCGTTCGAGATTGAACCACTGCGCGGTGGGAATCGCGCTGGTCACTCCGAGATCGCTTCGGCCGTCCACCCGATAGGAATAGGTCTGACTGCGCATCAGTTCCCTCGAGTCGCGATAGGTGAGTCGCGCGGCCGGAACCACCGCGATAGCGGTGAACGGCCCGCTCGGATTGGTGGAGCGTTCGATGCGCAACGAGTCGGCGCCGTTGCCGTCGTCCAGTCCCCAATGCAGATCGATGGCCGCCCCGCGATCATTCGGCGCGTCGACCGCGTGGAATGAGGTAATCGCCCGCGCGGAGCCGGAAGCCCCGAGCGTAGAGAGCAGGAGCACCGCCAGGCCGAGGAAGCCCGAGGTCGGCCGCGACCGGCTCATGTCTCGATCGCTTCCACATTCGCGCGTGGCAGCGTCGCCTCCTCGCCTTCCTGGAAACGAACGCGGAGCACCCGCACCTTCGCCTCGGTCTCCAGCGGCTGAAGTTCGTGCGGCAACGCGATGACCTCGCCGAGACGCCCGAAATGAGGCATGCGGATGACGCGGATCGGACTGCCCAGGCCCAGCCCCTTCGGCTCTTCCTCCGCCGCTCGTTCGGAGAGCGACGCGCTCGTCAGCGGAATGACGATCTCGGGCCGCATCACGCCCGCGCGGATCTGCGTGGCGCCGTTGACGGAGACCTTCTTGCCTTCGAATCGCCGCAAGAGGTCGAACGTGCGCGTCGCCATCGACATCGTGCCGAAGCCTTCGGTCACGACCACCGTGACGCCGAGCTGCTCGTGTCCGGTGATCGCCACTCCGAGGTCGTACCCGAGGATGGCGCGGAGGTCCTGATCGTCGAGCCCGCCGACCACGATGGCCCGGATTCCCAACTCGCGCGCCTTGTCGATCGTGGCGCGATCGACCCGAGAGCCTCCGACGACGACCTTCCCTCGGTGTTCGGGCCGCAGACGATCCGGCGTCAGTTGCACGGAGGGATCATCGACCACCGTGACGAGGCTGCCGTAGACCTCTCCCCCCACGCCGAAGATGCCCTGGATGAAGGCGCCCTCGGCCTCGACAACGACCCCTTCGCCTTCGAGCACCGAGGTGACAACACCGTCGATGTAGGCCTGCACTTCGACCGGAATCGGAGGTTCACGCAGGATGACCTGCCCGGTCACGATCGAGACGCTCTCGACCTTGCCCGAGCAGGGCGAGAGGACCTTCGAGTTGAAGAGTCCGAAGAAACTGCGCGAGCGGGCGATGATCTCGTCCTTCTCGACCGCGTCTCCTTCCTTCTTCAGCATGTACTCGAGCAGGTCCTGCGGACTCACGCCGAGGATGCTCGCCGCCTTCACCGGCTGGACGTTACCGGGCAATTCGGTTCGCGCCACCACGGTCTCCGCCAGCACCGGCGTTCCCTTGCCGACCAGCACCTGACCTTTCAACGGCAGACGACGCACCTTCGAGATGCGAGTCCGCTCGGTCACCCGGAGCCCGGGGGTGTAGGCGTGGGCCACTCTCTCTCCTCCTGCTGCACTCCGTCAGCCATCGCGAAGCGCGGCGCAATGCGCCCGGCGCTCGTCACATTCGAATCGTCAGCCGCCCAGTGTCGTCGGATAGGCGTCGAGCGCGCGTCCCCATTCCTTCAGTCGACGGATCCGTTCGTCGGGCGCCTCCGGCAGGACGAAAGGCCGCCGCCCGCGCGCGTCGAAGATCAGGCCGACGACGCCTCCGCGCAACTTCGTCTCGAAGCGTTTGCCCTTCCCCGAGCCGAGGTCGAAGCCGGGCGCGAGCTCGATCGTCGCATCGATCGTCTCGCCCTGCGCGAGCGGCACGCGAAGCATGCTCCCGAATGGCGCCTCGATTTTCTGCACGCCGGTCGGCAGGTTCAGCGTCGCTTCCATGCATCGCTGGCCGTCCTTGGCGCGTCCGGTCGGCGCCACGGAGGATCCGAGCGGGATCAGACAATCCGCCACGAAAACGTCGGTGGCGGCGCGCATGTCGACCTCGGCCAGGACGCCGAGCTGCGGCATCATGAAGATGGAATCGACCGCCAGGTCGGTGATCCCCTCGGGCAAGAAGGCATCGAGCATCATCCAGGCCGCCTGGACCCTACGCGGCGCATGCGAGAGGACTCCGCCCGAGCCGACCAAGAGATCGAGTTCGCGCAGGTTGATCAGCGTCTCGCCCGACGAGGTCTGCTCGAAGGTGTCGGAGATGGTCCGTTCCTGCTGGATCCCCTTCAGTCCGACCGCGAGATTCTTGTGCTGTTCGAAGGCGAGCCGGAGCGCTTCGCGCGCGATCGCCTGTTCGATGATCAGTTCTTCCAATGTCTGCGGGATCGTCGTCGGCCGGATCATCTTGTTCTTGATCCGATTCCGCAGGTCGCCCTCTTCGATCGCGAACGGCACCCAGCGCATGATGTTCGCCAGCCCGGCCTCGGCCAACACGTTCGAGACCGAGTACGACATGCCGAGATTCGCGCTCACCGTGCGATTGAAGACATGCTGGAAGACGCTGAAGACGTCGGTGGTGGCGCCGCCGATGTCGACGCCGACGACTTCGATCTTCTCGCGCTCCGCGATCTTCTGGATGATGTTCCCCACCGCGGCGGGGGTCGGCATGATCGGCGACGGTGACCAAGTCATCAGCTTGCGGTAGCCCGGCGCCTGCGCCATGACGTGCTCCATGAACAGGTCATGGATCTTGTGACGCGCCGGCATCAGATTCTCGATCTCCATCGTCGGACGGATGTTCTCCGTCGTCTCCAACGAGGTCTGCGTCCCGAGACGTTCCCGAACCTCGGGGATCGCCTCCTGGTTGCCCGCGTAGATCACCGGCAACTTGTAGTTCTGGCCGAGTCGCGGCTTCGGGTCGGCCGCTGCGATGATTTCGGCCAACTCGACCACATGCGTTTTCGCCCCGCCGTCGATCCCACCCGAGAGCAGGATCATGTCCGGCCGGAGGTCGCGGATCCTTCGAACCTTTTCGTGCGGGAGACGACCATCGTTCGAGGCCACGATGTCCATGACGATCGCGCCCGCCCCGAGCGCGGCGCGTTCGGCGCTCTCGCCGGTCATCGATTTGACTACGCCCGTCACCATCATCTGGAGTCCGCCGCCCGCGCTGGAGGTCGACAGGTAGAGGTCGACCCCTTCGTTGCCGACCTGCGGCGTGATGATGCGCTCGCCGTCGAGGATCTTGCGACCCGCCAACTCCTCGATCTCCATGATGGCGTTCAAGACGCCGCGAGTGACGTCCTCGAAGGGCGCCTCGACCGTGGTCGGAGCCTCACCTCTCACCTTGAGGCGGTAGGTGTCGCCCTCTTTCTCGATCAGGATCGCTTTCGTCGTGGTCGAGCCGCAGTCGGTCGCCAAGATCGACTTCAGCTCCTTCTTCTCATCGGCCATCGCTGTTCCTCACCGTCATCCCTGATCTCCTCGGCGACGGCCGAACCATCGCCATCGTCCACCCCGGGGTTTCTCGGCATCCTGCAAAACACGAGTCTCGGCGCGGCGCGTGTTCTCGGCTTCTCGCTCGTCCTGATCGAGCTCCTCGATCCGGAGCAACAACCGCTCGACGCTTCCTCGGTCTTCGAGCAACACGACGAATCGGTCGTAGTACGCCACGTTCAGAACCGACTTCACGAATGGCTCGAAGAAAACCAACGCCTGGCTCCCCATGTAGCTGAGCGGCTTGCTCGATTCGAGGAAGAAGATCGCCGGGGCCGTGAGCCGCATCCGCACGATCCGCGTCGCGACCTGCGTGAAGATCTCCTCGTCGCTCAGCCGGGCGGGCGTCCCGATAGCAGACGGGTCGGCCGAACCTGTGGTCGATGACTCCTTCACGCGCGCCGGCCTTCGTACCAGACCGCTCGAACTCCGAGGGCCGCTCGGACCTTGGCGATGATCGCCGTGCGATCACCTCCGTCGAAGAGCAACCGGACGGCGCGGTACGGCTCCAGCCAGCTCCGATCGCGGTACGGACTCAGGGTCATCCCGCGTGAGTCGACTTCGACCCGGCGGAAGGAAGACCAGGGTCGCGTCGTGCGCGAACCGAGCGCTCGCGCGACTTTCACGCCGTCTCCATCCAGCTGATATCGAGTTGGCAGGAAGAACCCTTCGAGCGAGAGGAAGAGGACGACGAACCCGAAAATGCCCCAAAAGCCGGAAGCGGTCGTGATCGCCAGTCCGGCCGCGAGTATAAGGAGCACCCCCAAGACCAACAACCCCGCCCCCCTTCGCTCACGGAAGGGATGCGAACGCCAGACGACTTCGGGCTCATCCGAGTGCTGGGCATCCACGTCAGGACTGACCCGCCTCCAACTCCGCGACGAAGGCTCGGTACGCCTCCGGCGTGAGGAGCGCGTCGACCTCGCTGGAGTCCGCCGGACGCGCGCGGATCATCCAGCCCTCTCCATGCGGATCACGATTGACGAGCGTTGGATCCGATTTCAATCCCCCGTTGACCGCGCTGACCGAACCGTTGAGCGGACTGAACAGCTCGCTCACCGCCTTGACCGCCTCGACCGAGCCGAACGGCGCCATTTGAGTGAGAGCCGTCCCGACGGCGGGCACCTCCACGAAGACGATGTCTCCGAGTTGTGATTGCGCGAAGTCGGTGATCCCGATGACCACATCGACTCCGTCGCGTCGGACCCACTCGTGCTCTTTCGTGTAGCGGCAGTCGTCCGGAACCATCATCCCTCCTCGGCCTCTTCGTTCAGCGGTGTGAAGCCTGCTTGTAGAACGGCGCTTCGACGATTTCGATCGCGACCTGCTCACCGCGCACGTCGGCCGAGAGTCGGGTCCCCGGGGAACTCTCCGTCGGCGGAACGAAAGCAAGCCCGATGCCCCGCTCCAAGCTGGGCGAGTAGCCCGCACTGGTCACACGTCCGATCTCCGTCCTGGAATCCCCGCCGCGCAGGACAACCTGTCCCTTGCGCACGAGGCGTTGTCCTTCGACCACGAACGGCGCTAACGTGCGCGTCAGTCCTTCGCGTTTCTGTTGCTCGAGCGCCGCCTGACCGACGAAGCCGGGCTTCGCGAGCTTGACCGTCCACTGGAGCCGCGCTTCCAGCGGCGTGACATCGAGGTCCAGTTCGTTCCCGTAGAGGCAGTAGCCCATTTCCAACCGGAGCGTGTCGCGACAGCCGAGCCCGGCCGGCGTCGCTCCCAACGGCCCACCGACGTCGAGGATGGCGCGCCACAGTTCTGGAAGTCGCTCGGCCGATGCGTAGAGCTCGAAACCGTCCTCCCCCGTGTATCCATTGCGCGAGACGACGACATCGTCGATCTCGAAGAGCTTCGTGCGCTGGAAGCCATAGTAAGGAACCGCGTCGAGATCGCCCGCCGCGTGGGGCGCAAGCGTCTCTTGGGCGCGAGGTCCTTGGAATGCGATCTGTCCGAGCGCTCCACTCAGATCTCGCGCCTGGCAAGGCGCCCCGGCCCACTGCGAGCGGCGTTCCGTCAGCCAGGCCCAGATCCTCGCGCTGTTGCCCGCGTTGACCACGACCCAGACACGATCGTCGAAGCGATAGACCGTGACGTCGTCCAGCACGCCGCCGTCTTCGCGACACATCGGCGTGTAGAGCAGGCGGCCGGCCGAGAGCTTGGCCAGATTGTTCGTGATGAGCGAGTCGACGAAGGCGACCGCCCCCTCGCCGGTGACCTCGTAGCGCGCCATGTGCGAGACATCGAAGAGCCCGGCCGCGCGACGGACGGCGTGGTGCTCCGCCACGATCCCGGCCGCGTACTGAAGCGGCATTTCCCAGCCGTTGAACGGCACCAACTTCCCGCCCAACGCCTTGTGTTCGGCGGCCAGCGGAGTTCTGCGTAGCTCTGTCATGCGCGATCGATCATCGCGTGGCGGTCCGTTCGTCGGTCATCGCGTCGAAATCTCCTTGGAGAGTTTGGAGGCGCGAACGTTAGCCGCGCGCCGCCGGCCCGTCAACGGACGGTCGGGGATAGACGCCGGAGCGCCGTCGAACAACTCAGCGAGGGCTCGACCGGTGTGAGAAGCGCCAACGCGCGCGACCGCCTCGGGCGTGCCCGCGGCCACGAGCCGTCCGCCTTCCTCTCCCCCTTCGGGGCCGAGGTCCAAGATCCAATCGGCGGTCTTGATCACATCCAGGTTGTGCTCGATGACCAGGACGGTATTGCCGGTCTCGATGAGACGGCCGAGCACATCGAGCAACACTCGGATGTCCTCGAAGTGCAGCCCCGTCGTCGGTTCGTCCAGAACGTAAAGGGTTCGACCGGTTGCGACTCGCGACAACTCCGTCGCGAGTTTGACCCGCTGCGCCTCGCCGCCGGAAAGCGTCGTGGCGGACTGACCCAACTGGAGATACCCGAGCCCCACGTCTCGGAGCGTCCCGAGCTTTCGGTGGAGAGCCGGTATCCCGCCGAGCAATTCACACGCTTCTTCCACGGTCAGATCGAGGATGTCCGCGATCGTCTTTCCCTTCCAGGCGACCTCGAGGGTCTCCTGGTTGTAGCGACGCCCGCCGCAGACCTCGCAGCGAACGTAGACATCCGCCAGGAAGTGCATCTCGATCTTGGTCATGCCGTCGCCGCGGCAGGCCTCGCAGCGCCCGCCCTTCACGTTGAAGCTGAAGCGACCGGGCGCATAGCCGCGCACCTTCGCCTCCGGCAGACGGGCGAACAGATCTCGGATGTCTCCGAAGGCGCCGGTGTAGGTGGCAGGGTTCGAGCGCGGCGTGCGACCGATCGGCGATTGGTCGATCTCGATCAACTTGTCGAGATGTTCGGTTCCGCTCAACGACCGGTGCTTGCCGGGTAGCGGCCCGCTCCGGATCAGGGCCCGCGTCAGCGCTCGTGTGAGGATCTGATGGACGAGTGTGCTCTTTCCGCTGCCGGACACGCCGGTCACGCAGACGAGACAGCCGAGCGGAATCTCGATCTCGATCTCGCGCAGATTGTGTTCCTGCGCCCCTTCCAGCCGAAGGACCTTCCCGCTCCCCGCGCGCCGCGTGGTCGGGACGGCGATCTCACGCGCGCCGGATAGGTACTGGCCGGTCAGCGACGCTGGATTCGCGAGGATCTCCGACGGTTTTCCGCTTGCGACGATCTCGCCCCCATGCTTTCCCGCGCCCGGCCCCATGTCGACGAGGTGATCGGCCGCCATCATCGTGTCGCGATCGTGCTCGACGACCACGACCGTGTTGCCGAGATCGCGCAAGCGGAGCAGCGTGTCGAGCAGCTTCTGATTGTCGCGATGATGCAGCCCGATCGACGGCTCATCCAAGATGTAGAGCACGCCAACCAGTTGCGACCCGATCTGTGTGGCCAGGCGGATGCGTTGCGCCTCGCCGCCGGAGAGCGTGACGCTGGCGCGGTCGAGGGTCAGGTAGCCCAGTCCGACGTTCTCGAGGAACCACAGCCGATCGCGGATCTCCTTCAGGATCGGGCCCGCGATCGTGAGCGAGCGCTCATCCGGCGCCAGCGAATCGATCGCTGCGAGCGCCGTCCTCACCGACAGGCTGCTCCAGCGGTGGATGCTCCACTCGCCGATCTTCACCGCCAGGCTCTCCGGCTTGAGGCGCGCGCCATCGCAGGCAGGGCAGGAGCGAGAAGACATGAACTTCTCGATCCAGGCGCGAACCTCTTCGGAGTCGGTCTCTCGGTAGCGCTTCATCAACGACGGGATGACGCCGGTGTATCGCGTCTTCCAACGGACCTCTCCCCGCTCGCCACGATGGTGGACCTCGAGCTCCTTCCCATCGAAACCATGGAAGAGGACGTGCGTGACCTTGGCCGAGAGTTTCTTGAAGGGCGTGTCGAGTGAGAACTTCAATCGTTTGGCCAGACCCTCGAGGATCGAAGAGTGCCAGGATGCTTCGGCGCCGCGGTAGACCGCCAGCGCGCCCTCACGAATCGAGAGACTCTCGTCCGCCACCAGGAGGGTTGGATCGACTTCTCGCAACGTCCCTAGCCCCTGGCACTCGGGGCAGGCGCCGTAAGGACTGTTGAACGAAAAGTTTCTCGGGTGGAGAGGATCGAAGCTGAGTCCGCAGTCGGTGCAGGCCGAGGCCTCGGAGAAGAGCGCTTCGGTCCCGGCCTCGTCCGTGAACCGGACGACCCCAGAACCGAGCTTCAGCCCGGTCTCCAACGAATCGACGAGTCGTTGTCGGCGCTCGGGCCTGATCTCGATACGATCGACCACGGCCTCGATGGTGTGTCGACGAGTCTTCGCCAGCGCGGGGATCTCGTCGTCGATCGAGGCGACGACGCCGTCGATCCGCGCGCGCAAGAAACCCTGACGACGGAGATCCTCCAGCTCCTTGCGGTGCTCTCCCTTCCGACCGTCGATGATCGGCGCGAGGATCAGGCCGCGGCGACCCACGTGATGGGAGAGCAGGTGCGCGGTGATCTCGTCGACCGATTGTCGCGCGATCTGCTTTCCGCACTTCGGGCAGTGCTGGATCCCGACTCTCGCGAAGAGCACACGCAGGTAGTCGTAGATCTCAGTCGTGGTCGCGACGGTCGAGCGCGGATTGTGAGAGCCGCCGCGCTGTTCGATCGAGATCGCGGGCGAGAGCCCTTCGATCCGGTCGACGTCCGGCTTCTCCATCTGACCGAGGAACTGACGCGCATAGGCGGAGAGCGATTCGACGTAGCGTCGCTGGCCTTCCGCGTAGAGCGTGTCGAACGCCAGCGACGACTTGCCCGATCCGGAGACGCCCGTGAGGACGATGAGAGCATTCCTCGGCAGCGTCACCGAGACGTTCTTGAGATTGTGCTCGCGCGCGCCCTCGATAACGATCCGATCCACGTCCCGACCTCCTCGGACCCTCTCCACCGTGTTGAAAACCTCATGGGAGGGCGCGCAGGATAACATGCTCTCTCCGGCGCAACAGAAACGGGCGGCCGCTCCTGTTGGAGCCGCCGCCCGTTCGATGTCCGAGATCTCGGGAGCTTACTTCTTGCGACGGAAGCGAGCGAGTCCGAGTCCGACCAGGCCGGTGCCAAGCAGCAGCATCGTGCCGGGCTCCGGAACTGGATTCGAGCAATCCATCATGCCCTGCCGGTCCAGCCTCGAGGCGCGGTACCAAGTGGTCGTATCCGATTGGTTGACCGACGCGGCGATGAAGCCGTCCATCGCGACCTTGGCGGCGTTGCTGAGCCCGGTCTGGTACACGAAGGAGCCTTCATAGGCAACCGACCAGATGGCGACCTGCAGCCCGAGACGCTGCGCCCCGTTGTTGACGGTGTCGCCGTAGTTGCAGACCAACCAGGCAACCCGGTCGTAGTTGACCCGGCCAAAGTTGTTGGTCGCCCAGCCTGTGCCGTCCGCCAGCGGATCGACGTAGTACTCCGCCGGATTCGACGGAACGTGTCCGTACAGGTCGATGCAATAGACTCGTCCGAGGTTGACCTCGTCCGCTTCCGTGTTGTCTGGCGGGTTGTCAACGTCTGGACCGAGGAACGCATCGTACCCGCGCGCCTGGTAGTTCTTGTCAACGCCGAACCACTTCGCTTTGAAGTTGTCAATAACATTGGGGTCGAAGGCGACCCATAGGCCAGCGGCATGAGCGGGAGCATTCAGTCCCACGAACGCCACCAGCGCAAGGAGCACAGCCGATTTCGAGCGCATGGTGTACCTCCGTAAACAATTCTGGCTTCTCACTGTCGGACTCGTTCTCGGCCGAAGGAACCTCTGTCCCTACCGCTCTGGCGACCTCTCGAGTCTAGTTCGAACCGCTCGACCCTGCACCACTCATTTGTGGGGACGGTCAAAATTCTTTCGAACACCCGACCCGGACTCGTCCAGTCGCGAAGGTCGAGACTCCCCCAGAGTGAGTTGCAAGAACGCCGTGAGAGCTGCTGGCCCCTCACCGGTCTGTTGCCCCATCCGCTCCGTTTCGACAGATGCCGACCCGGGTTTCCTGAGCAACGCAGCGACGGCTGCCCCTGCACTGACTAACTGGTCGTCCCGCTCGTCCCCCCGATCCGTCGCTCGCTCACGCGGGCTCGCCGGTTCGGAGGTTCTAGAGAACGTCTGTTGAACACAGAGCGATGAACACAGAGCGATGAACACACAGCGACGAGCAGGCCGCAACCCCGCCCGGCACTTGTTGCAATCGCTGTCGACAATAGCCGACACCACCCGAAAGGTGTCAACGCGGTTTTTCGCTATCCCATGAAAACTGCGTTCATTCGTTCCGGAGCGCCTCGATCGGATCGAGACGGGCAGCCCGCCAGGCAGGGTAGAGCCCGAAGAACAGCCCGATGGCCGCCGAAGTCCCCAGACTGGCAAGTGTACCGCCCGTGCTGATGGCCAGAGGGACGTGAAAGCCTGCCCCGATCGCGGCCGCCAGAGCAAATCCGAGCACCAACCCGAGCAGTCCCCCGGCCGACGTCAAGGCGACCGCTTCAGTCAAGAACTGAGCCGAGATGTCTTTCCGCCGCGCCCCGAGTGCGAGGCGGATTCCGATTTCTCGGGTCCGCTCGTGGACCGAGATGAGCATCATGTTCATCACTCCGATTCCGCCGACGAGCAGCCCGATCGACGAGATCACCAGCGTGACGAGAAAGAACGCGCCGGTCACTTGCTGGTAGAGATCGAAGAGGCTCTCTTGCGAGGTGACGCCGAAGTCGTTCGGGTCCTGCGCGGCCAGGCCGCGTCGGCGCCGCAGCAATTCAGTGAGTTCTTCACGCGCGGCCTCGGCCCGATCGGGCGCGGACGGCCTCACCACCACGTAGGTGATCGCGTCGCCGAGATCCATCACCCGCGCAACCAACGGAAGCGGCGTCACCGCGACGTCGTCCATACTCTGTCCGAGGAACTTCCCCTTCTCCTCCAAGAGACCGACCACCTGCATCCGGCGTCCCTCGATCTGGACCCACGCGCCGAGCGCCCCCCCATGCGGGAAGAGCTGCGTCGCGGGCGAGTGGCCCAGCACGCAGACCGGAGCGGCGTGTCGCACCTCTTCCCGAGTAAAGAACCGACCCTGCGCGGGCTCCCACGAGTTCGCATCTGGAAACTGTTCCGTCGCCCCGATCCACGCGAGATACGGGGTCTCCGCGCCCGCGAAACCGACCCGGCCGAGCTCCTTGATCTCAGCCGAGACCGCCCGCACGGACGGACAGGCCTGCAGTGCTTCGGCGTCGCCGGTCGTCAGGTCTCGACGCCGGGCGACCGGGCTGTCGTCGATCTGGAATCCAGCGTCTTCCTTCGAGACGTAGAGGACGCCCGAGCCGAGCGCGGCGATCTGTTCTTTCATCGATCGTCCGATGCCCGTGATCACCGTGGACATCGCCACGACGGTGGCGACTCCGATGAGGATCCCGAGGACGGTGAGCAGACTGCGTAGTTTGGTCGAGAGCAACGCGTCCATCGCCATGCGCAAGTTCTCGGTCAGGAGCCCGCCGCGAGTGGGAGGAAGCATCGAATCAGCCCTCGTGGCGAAGCGCCGCGATCGGGAGGAGCCGACTCGCGCGATGCGCCGGGTAGATACCGAAGAAGAGCCCGACCGCGGAGGCCAGGACGAGACCGGTGACGACGGACCACGGCTGCACCGCGGCCGGCAGCGGAGTCGTCCCGCGCACGAGAAGCGCACCGGCCACGCCGAGCAGCACGCCGATCCCGCCGCCGGCGGCCGAGAGAACGACCGCCTCCACCAGGAACTGGAGCACGATGTCGCGCCTGCGAGCCCCGAGCGCTTTGCGCACGCCGATCTCGCGTGTCCGCTCGGTCACCGCCACCAACATCACGTTCATGACGACGATGCCGCCGACCAGGAGGCTGAGGGATACGACTCCCACGAGTAGCCCGAAGATCCATCGGGTCGCATTGGCGTACAGATCGAAGAGTTGCGCGTCGGTCACGACATCGAAGTCAGGCTTTTCCCACGGCGACAGTCCACGCCGGATCTTCAACTGCAGCATCGCCTCGTCCTGCGCCTCGGTCATCCGATCCGGATCACTCGCTCGGATCAGGATCTCGACCGACCCCCGGCCGCCGAACTGCTTGCGCAGCGTCGAGACCGGAACGAAGACGAGGTCATCGCGGGACTCACCGCCGCCGCCGCCGCGGCTGTCCAACACTCCGACGACCCGATAGCGGTGTCGCCCGACTCGGAGTTCCTCTCCCACCGGGTCTCTCCCGTCGAAGAGTTTCTCCCGGATGCCGTCGCCCACCACCGCCACCGCACTGCGCGCGTCGACGTCGCTCTGCGCGAGATGCCGTCCGCCGGCCAACGGCAGGTCGCTCACCTCCGCGTAGCCGTCCCCGACCCCGGAAACCCTCACCTGATCGGCTCGACGTGTGCGGACGCGCAGCGAAACCCACCGATCGACCCTGGGCACGACGGCGGACGCGAGGCTCAGGTGTCCGGCCAGGTACTCGGCGTCATCTAGCCGGAGATCGGGGCGGGCCTGGGCGGCCAAGTACGACTCGAGGTCCATGACCAGGCCGATCTTGGTCAGAGAGAAGACATCCGACCCGGTGGAACGCACCTGGTCGGCGACGAAGAGATCGAGACCGTGGATGACCGAGACCACGATGACGACGGAGAGGACGGCGACGACGTTGCCGAGAACGGTCAGCAGTGAGCGAAGTCGATTGGCCCAGAGCGTCTCCAACGCCAAGCGCAGAGCGTCACGAAATGGCACCCGCGCCTCCACCCGTCACGGGCCGGATCCGTTCGTCGCTCTCGATCTTCCCGTCGCGCAACCGCAGGATGCGATGGGCATGACGCGCAACGTCTTCTTCATGCGTGACGAGGATCACGGTTGCGCCGCCCGCGTGAATGCCCCGGAAGAGCGCGAGAATCTCCTCGCCGGTCACCGAATCCAGATTCCCGGTCGGTTCGTCGGCCAGGATGAGGCCCGGGCGCGTGACCAGAGCGCGGGCGATCGCGACCCGCTGGCGCTGCCCCCCGGAGAGTTCCGTCGGCCGATGACGCGCCCGGGCCGACAACCCGACGTCCGCGAGCGCCGCGTCGACTCGCGCCCGTCGCTCCGCGCGAGCGACACCGGCGTAGACGAGGGGAAGTTCGACGTTGTCTCGCGCCGTGGCGCGCGCCAGGAGGTTGAACGTTTGGAAGACGAATCCGATCTCTTGGTTTCGGATACGCGCCAGTTGGTCCTCGTCGAGCGCCTCGACCGCCTGCCCGCGGAGGAAGTAGCGCCCGCTCGTCGGTGTGTCGAGGCATCCGATGAGGTTCATGAGCGTGCTCTTCCCGCTGCCGGAAGGGCCCATGATCGCGAGGTACTCGTTCCCGCCGATCGAGAGATCCACGTCGTAGAGCGCGCGGACTTCCTCACCGCCCACTCGATAGACCTTCCCGATTCCCTCCAGGCGGAGGAGCGGCTCGCTCGTCGCCATCGGTATCGGTCAGGAGCCTGACGAGCCGGACTCTCGTCGAGTCGAAGCGCGCCGCTCTCGTTGCAGTCGGTCGCCGTCTCGCAGATCCCGCAAGACCTTGTACGGTCCGGTCACGACGCGGTCCTCGACGCTGACCGCGCCGATCACTTCGACGAACACGTCGCCGCGGAGGCCGAACTTGACGGGAACGAAGTGAGCCTCTCCGTCACGATCGAGGAAGAGTCCCTCCACCAGATCACTCTTCCCGACCCCGAGCGTGTCCTCGCGCTGCGCGCCGGAGGCCCGGGAACGACGGCGGCCACTGGTAGCGGTCTCGGCGCGTTCCCGCCGCCAACGCTCGACCACCGCGGACGGCTGCGCGACCAAGGCCTGGATCGGAACCGAGAGCGCGGCGTCGTTACGGCCGGTCATGATCTCGACATCCGCGCTCATTCCCGAACGGAGGGCGCCGAATTCTTGATCGATGCGCACACGAACGGGAAAGTAGATCGCCGTGCTCTGCCCGCTGGAGGAACGGCGGCCCGACTGACCGATGGACTCGACCGTGCCGACCAGGCTGGTGTCGGGCAACGCGTCCAAGAGCACGCGCGCGGACTGTCCGACCACGAGGCTGGTCACGTCAGTCTCATCGACCTCGGCCTCGACGACCATCGTGTCCAGTTCCGCCAGGCTCAAGATCACGGTGCCTGGATTGTTCATCGTGCCGGTGATGACGTTCTCACCCACCTCGACGTTGAGCAGCGTGACCACGCCGTCGATCGGGGCGACGAAAACCGTCTGTCGCAGGTTCTGCTCGGCCTCGTCGAGGGACGCGCGGAGACTGTGCACGTCCTCTTGCGCGGCCTCGAGACGCGCGGCATCGACGTCGGCCTGATTGCGGGACTCTTCGATCTCTGCTTCGGAGATGAGCCCTTGGGCGAAGAGCCGCTCTTTGCGCTCGAGCACCTGCTTCGAGAGCGCGACATTGGCCTTCGCGACGAGCAGGTTGGCCTGCGCGGCCTCCAGATGCGCGCGAGTCTGCGCCGCCGCCGACCGGTACCGATCGCTCTCCAGGCGCAAGAGCACTTGCCCGCGGCGAGCGCGATCCCCTTCTTGCACCGAGAGCTCCGTCACCCGCCCGGTCACGTTGGAGGAGATCTGGAGCACCTTCGCCGGCTCCACTTCGCCCGGCGCCCGCACCCAGGATTCCAGCCGGCGTGTCGCGATCTGCTCGGTCCGCACCTCTTTCCCTTTGGTCTTCTCGCGGGGACGCAGAGCCGCGAAGACGAAGAGCCCGAGCAGCGCAACGCCGACGAGCGAAAGTGCAATGGCGGGGCCTCGTCGCAAGAACTGTCCTCCTGAACGCTAGTTCGCGCGCCCGCGCGCCTTCTCCAGCGCCGAGTGCGCCTGACGGAGATTGATCTCGGTCTCGACCAGATCATTGCGCGCGCGCGTCAGCTCGACCTGGGCGTTGTTCCACTCGAGGAGCGTTCCGCCGCCGCTCTCGTAGAGCGCCTGCTGGAGCCGGACGCTCTCCTCGGCGAAGCCTACTCCCTCTCGCGCTGCGCGAATCCCCTCGACCGCGTCGGTCAGATCGAGGAGAGCCTGTCGCACGTCGAGCGACACCTGCAGTCGGAGTTCTTCCAGCGTGCGCTCCTCCTGCCGGCGCGAGGCCTCGGCCTGCTCTATCGCGGCCTTCGTGCTGAAGCCGTCGAAGATGGGAACGTCGAGTGCGAGACCGAAGGCCCAACGATATTCGTTGCCGAAGTCGCCGAAGAGATCCGCGATTTCGTCCTCTTGCTTCCCGTACGAGTAATTTCCTCCGATGGACGGCCATCGGCGCCACCGGGCGGCGGTCTCAGAGATTCGCGCGGCTTCGAGCGCGGTGCGAGCGCGGAGGAAGTCGGGACGATGCTCGAGCCCCTCCGCTACGAAGGCCGCCTCGTCGAACTCGAGCGATGTGTCGGGAAGCGCGCCCGGTTGCTCGATCTCGAGCGGCGTGTCGAGTGAAATCGACAAGAGGACGGCGAGGTTGGCCCGCTCCTGCTCGATCGCGTTGAACGCAGCGATCCGCTCGCGCTGCGCGCTGGCATGACTGACCTGCGCTTGGAGTACGTCGGTCCTCGCCACTGATCCGAGTTCGTAGAGAGCGCGGGCGCGCTCGAGCTGCTCGCCGGAGAGATCGCGCGACCGCTGTCGCACATCGGCCAGCGCCTGCGCGCGGATGAGCGAGTAGTACTGGCTCTGCACGAGGAAGACGAGGTCCTGCTCGGCGTCTTCGACGGAGTAGTCGGCCGCGACGATCCGGCGATTCGACTCCGCCACTCCGTACCACTGGGCCGGATCGATGACGTTCAATCGACCGCCGACCCCGAGTTGGTAGCTGTCCGACGACGACGTCCGGTTCGCGGTGCGGACCTCGCCGGTCGTGAGATCAACGCGGGAGTCGCGATAGCGCGACTCTGATTGGTTGTAGTCCACCGAGCCCGAAAGCGAAGGGAGCAGACCCGAGAGGGTCGACTTCCGCGACGATCTCGCCTGCGCCGACGTCTCCCGGAACCGCTGGAGTCCGAAGTTTTGTTGCTTCGCGATCCGCACCAGCTCTTCCAACGAGAGCGGAGTCGAGAGGTCGACATCCTCCACGACCTGTGCGATCGCCCGGGCGGGCGCCGCAACTTGCCCGACGGATGTCAGGATGAGCGCCAAGACCAATCCGACCGCACCCGACCCCATTGACGTCTCGCGAGGAGACTGCGCCGCCGTCCGCGCTTCCCCTCTCACTCCCCTCCGCATCGCGTTCCTCCTGCTCTGGATGTACCGACGATCAACTCGGACCTTCGTCGGCGGTACGAAGGCAACTCTCGTGCGGTTCCGTCCTCATCCGCGTTCCGACCCACGCCCGGACGCGGGTGAGTCGAAGGGAGAGCGCAGCCTACGCGAACGGGTCGGACGCCGAAAGCCGGTTCCGGTCGGTTCGTCGGCGCGCCTCACCCGGCGAAGAGCGGCCCGAATGGGGCGTCGATGACTCCGATCGTCACTTTCGATCGAAACGGAACGGAAGCAGCACGGTGGCTGCCACCGCGTGTCCTCCCTCTCGCGCCGGATGGAAGCGCCAGCGCGCGGCGGCCTCGAGCGCCGCCGAGACGAGCGCGCGTTCCGGTTTGATTTCATCCGGCCCGGCCGCCAGCTCGACCCGGGTAACTACGCCCGTGCTGTCGATCCATGCGCGCACTGACACCGTGGTCGTGCGCTTCGGTCGAGTTCCCCCCTCGAGCATGGCGGGGACGACGAACGTCGGTTCGGGGTCGATGCGGTACGGCGCGGTCGCTCCACTTCCGGCGCCGGCGCCATTTCCCGGGCCTTCTCCGTCCCCTCCCCCTCCGTTCGGACCCGGGTTGCGCACATCCGCACCGTCGCCTCCGTCGCGCGCGGAGGTGGGGATGTCGAGAGGCTCAGGGAACGAGGCGGGCGCGACGGTGCCCGTGGCCTCGAGCGGCGAGGGGACGGAAGCTTCGCGCAGCGAGCGCGCGGCGGCCTGACGGTTCGCTTCGAGCCAGCGAGCCTGCCGCTCGCGCTCCCCGCTCACGACGATCCGGATTCCAGGGCAGCAGAGATCCGGGACCCTGAGTCGGATGTCCCGATCCAATTCGAGATCCGCCACCGTTTTCGGTCCAACCCACTTCGACGCGGGAATCGACGCCAGGAGATGGAGCGCGAGCGCGGCGACAAAGGCTCCGGCGAGGAGGCGGCCCGAGGCGGCACGCGCGCCGAATCGATGGTGGAACGCCGGGTCTCGGACCGTTCTCATCGCGCGTCGCCTCCTGCCGGGTCCCCACCCGAGGGGATGTTCCCCTCGAACCGGGCCGCTATGCAACCGCGTCAGGGCGCGAGGCGGTAGAGCATTCGGGGAAACGCGATCGCTTCTCGGAGATGATCGATGCCGCAGATCCAGGAGACGGTGCGCTCGATGCCCATGCCGTAACCGGCGTGCGGGACACTGCCGTAGCGGCGCAGGTCGAGGTACCACTCGTACGCTTCCTGCGGGAGTTTGTGTTCATGCAGGCGATGCAGCAGGGCGTCGTAGTCGTCCTCGCGTTGGCCGCCGCCGATGATCTCGCCGTATCCCTCCGGCGCGATCAGATCGGCCGAGAGGGTGAGGCGGTCGTCGTCGGGATCGCGCTTCATGTAGAATGCCTTGAAGACGGCCGGAAAGCGGTGCACGAAGACGGGACGATCGAAGCGGGCGCTGATCGCCGACTCGTCGGGGGCGCCGAAGTCGCTACCCCATTCGAAGTGCGGTTCGCCGGGCGCCTTCGCGGCGTTGATCATCCCGATCGCATCTTCGTAGGAGACGCGCGGGAATGGCGCGGTGACACTCTGCAGCGGTTTGGTGTCGCGCTCGAGCACCTTCAGTTCCTCGGCGCACCGATCGAGGCACCGAGCCACGAGGTTCGCGATCATCTCCTCGGCCAGGTGCATCACCTCGTCGATGCCTGCGAAGGCGATCTCGGGCTCGAGCATCCAGAATTCCATCAGGTGTCGTCGCGTCTTCGACTTCTCCGCGCGGAAGGTCGGGCCGAGGCAGTAGACGCGCCCGAGCGCCAAGGCGGCCGCCTCCATGTAGAGCTGACCGCTCTGCGAGAGGTACGCCTTCTGATCGAAGTAGTCGGTCTCGAAGAGCGTGGTCGTCCCTTCGCAGGCCGCCGGCGTGAAGATGGGAGCGTCGACGCAGACGAAGTCGCGATCGTAGAAGAAGTCGCGACAGCCCTTGAGGAATTCGTTGCGCACTCGCTGGATCGCATGCTGACGACGCGAGCGCAGCCAGAGGTGACGGTGGTCGAGGAGGAACGCGTCGCCGTGTTCTTTGGGTGAGATCGGAAAGTTCTCGGACGGGCTGATGACGTTCAAGTCGCTGACCGCGAGTTCCACGCCGCCCGGGGCCCGTTCGTCCGCCCGGACGGTTCCGTGCACGAGCACGGAAGTCTCCTGCGCCAACTTCTCCGCCGCCTCGAAGACAGCCGGCGCGATGTCGGGCGCGAAGAGAACCGCCTGGAGGAAGCCTGAGCCGTCCCGGACGACCAGGAACTGCAGCTTTCCTTTGGCGCGGCGGTGGTGGATCCACCCGGCCACGGTGACCTCCGCCCCGATGTGTCGCGGCAGATCCTGGATCCAAGTGTGCTGCATGGGAGCGCTCCGGCCGGCTCGCCGGCGGCTAGTTGGACCGTTGGCACGCGTCGGCTCGGGGGTCTGGCGGGTCCTTGGTTCTGCGGGCCGGGGTTCTCGCCCCTTCAGGACCACGCGACCCCGAGCCGATAACGACAGAACGAGGGTCTGTCTCGAGCAGGCCGGACGCTAGCCAGCGGTCGGTCGGGGAGTCAACGGGAATTCGGACGGATCTGATGGGAGGAAACGAGTTGCCCAGGAATGGACTCCCTTCGATGGCCCGACGCGGCGCCTGCACGCGGGTGTTCTCTCTTCTCTTCTCGGCGCTCGCCGGCGGCGCGCTCTCCTTCTCCTCTCCGGTTTCGTGCGCGGCCTCCTCGGCGTCGGCGACCGACGTCGCGCGCGTAGAAGAAGAGCGGCGGCTCCAGCCGGCGGGGAACCTCTTGTCCGGCGCGATGGAAGCGTTCGTCCTTGGCGCTGAAGCGGAGGGTCGGGGCGAGACGACGCTCGCGGCGCGGGCGTACGCCCGGTCGAGCGCGTTGGACGGGGACTTCCTCCCCTCTCGACTGGCGTCGGCGCGGCTCTTGGCCTGGACCGATCCGCCGAGGGCATCCGAGTCGCTGCAGGCCGCGGTCGAGATCGGGCAGCGTGAGTTTCGCGCTCAGCGTTGGCTCGTGGCGAATACGATCTTGGGCGCCGCCGTCGCCGGTCTCATCGCCACGCTGCTGGTCGTGATCGGACTGCTCGCACGCCATTTCCGCGCGTTGCACCACGCCCTCGGCGAAGCGATCGCGGCGACGCTCCGATCAGGTCGCCGGACGAGTTGGTTGGCGGCGCTGGTGCTGTTGCTCCCGTTCGGAGCAAACCTCGGTCTCGTCGTGACGCTGGTCTTCCTGACGTTCGTCGCGTCGTTCCGTTTCGGCCGAGGCGAACGGTTCCTGGCCCTGGGAGCGGCCGCGTTCACCCTCTTCTTCGCGCCTCTCCTCCTGGTCTTGGCGCCGTTGTGGGCGCGCGATCTCTCGGGTTTCGACGCGCACGGCCTCGCGGAGGCGCAGCAGACGCCGGCCAGCGCGGCGCATCGCGCGGTCGCGGCGGGATGGGCGAAGTCCGACGGCGCGTCCGGCATCCCTTACTATCTCGACGGACTCAGCTTCTCCGCGGAACACCGCGCGGGCGCCGCCGTGACGAGCCTGCGGCGAGCGATGGAAGCTCGAGATGTCCCGCCGCGCCTCCTCGAGAACAACCTCGGCAACACGGAACTCGTCGGCGGAAACCGCGATGCCGCGATCGACCGGTATCGTCGCGCGATCGATCTCGAGCCCGCGGCCTTCGAGCCACACTACAATCTGGCGCTGGTCAATGCCGCGGTCGGCCGCTATCGCACCGCGGACCGCGACCTCGAGCGCGCGAGCCGCGTCGATCTCGAGCGTCTCCGCGCGCTCGGCCGGACTCGCGTCGGCGGCTCTGCCGAAGCCCCGTTGGATGCACTCTGGAGTGCGAGCGAACTCTGGGCGCTCACACTCAACGCCCGGCCGCCGGCGCTCGCGCCGTCGCTCTTGACCAGTCTGCTCCCGCTGAGAAGTCTGATCTGGGCGGCGCCGCTCGTGGCCATCGCGATCGGTCTCGGTCTCGTCGTCGGCAACGGACTGCGGCGGCTGATCCGCGTGCATGTCTGCTACGAGTGCGCGACGCCGATCTGTCGACGTTGTCTCGTGCGGATCTCGCGACGCGCCTACTGCGGTCGCTGCGCCGAGGGGCTCGGCGGCCGCACCGCGGAAGAGACGACGCGCGTCCTCTTGCGGCGCCTGCTCGAGGAGCGGCCGGCCTGGTCGGCTCACCTCGGTCCCTGGGTGGTCTCGCTGGCGCCGGGTGTCGGACCGATCTTGCGGGGACTGCCGTCCTTGGGCGCGTTCAGCGCGATCTCGGCCGGCGTCGCCGGATCGCTGCTCACCCAACCCTGGTGGGGCGAGCGGCTCGTACCCTCGCCCTGGCCCGACCCAGCGGCGGGATTCGCGCAGCTCCTCGGGCTCGGCCTGCTCGCTCTCACGTTCCTGGCGACGGCGAGCGGCGCTCAGTGGGCCGGTCGTCGAACCGGCATGCGGTACTTCCTGGCGCGTGATGTCGATCGACTGGCGGCGTGAGATGACGACGTCGCTTCCACCGTCCCCAACGGAGAGATCATGGCTCTGAGCGGCAGCCTCAGTGAGTTCAGCGCCCTCGAGACGCTGCAGCTCATCCACATCCAGAAGAAGTCCGGCAGCCTCCTCATCACGTCGGGAAAGAAGCGGGTCGCGCTGCACTTCAGAGAAGGCGCGTTGATCGGATGCCAGGCGGCGTCTCGTCACGACAGCGATCCGTTCCTCGCGGCGCTCCAGGGGCTCGGCCAGATCGGGGCGGACGACGAGCGTCGGATGCGGTTGATGCATGCCGAAGCGGGAGTCGATCCGTGGACGCGGATCTTCGAGACGAGCACGCTCGATCCGGCGACGTTGGAGCAGACCCGCGAGATGGCGGTCCAGGGGATGATCGACCGCATCCTGGTCTGGAATCGCGGCCATTTCGAGTTCGTCACCGGTCCGCTTCCCGCGACGAGCGGCGAAGGCTGGAGTGTAGAGCGGTTGTTGTTGGAGTCGATGCGACGCCTCGACGAGGCGGCCGACCTCGAGCGCGGGGACTTTCCGCTCGATTCGATCCCGGTCCGACTCTCACCGAACGCGGCCCCGGCCGCCGCCGACAACGGTGAGGATCGCATTTCGGCCGCGCTGGAGCGCGTCTTCCTCGCGAAGGCGGACGGCAAGCGCACGCTCCGTGACCTCGTCGCCCAGCTCCAGATATCCGAGTACGACGTCCTCGCCGCGGCCCGTGAGCTCCGCCTGCGGAGACTGATCCGTGTCGAACTGAAGCGAAGCCACTCCAAGGATGGGCGAGGCGATGCCGCGCAGATTCTCTTGGAACAGCCGTTCCACTTCCGTCACCCGGTCTTCGCACTCGCCTTCGTCGCGCTCGCGCTCGGCGTCTGTTTCGTGGGCCTCTCGGTCCATGGCGCGACTGCGCGCGTGTCAGGGCGCTGGATCGCGGAACACCGGGAAGTCGAAGCCGCCGCCGCCTCGGAGCATGCGGTGCGCCTCGCGCTCGAGATGTACAGAGTGCGTCACGACGCCGCGCCCGCCTCGCTCGACGCGCTCATCCTCGACGGACTCTGGCCGGAAGATGCCGAGCAGGTCCTCGCGGACTTCCTCTATGTCCCCGGGAGCGACGGCTACCAGCTCACACGAGGGGCCGATGGCGCGGGCACGGAAGACCGTTCGAGCAAGAGCGCGTCGACCGCCGACGCGACATCGTCGAAGCAGAGCGCCTCCGGGCGCTGACGCTCCGTCTCGCGCCCGTATCCGGTTCGCACCAACGCGGCCCGCACCCCGGCGGCCCGCGCCGCGTCGAGATCGCCCACCGTGTCGCCCAGCGCGAAGCTTGCTTCGAGATCGAGGTCGAGTCGATGGGCGGCTCGGTGGAAGAGTCCGGGCGCGGGCTTTCGGCAAGCGCAGGGTCCCCCGAAGTCCGGGTGGTGCGGACAGAACTCGATCCCGTCGACCTGGACACCTTCGGCAGCGAGCAACTCTCGCAGTCGCGCATGCACGCGCTGGAGTCCGCGCAGAGTCAATCGTCCGCGCGCCACCGCCGACTGATTGGTCACGATAACGATGGCCCAACCGCGAGACTGAGCTCTGCGAAGTGCGTCGGCGGCGCCCGCGGTGAGCGCCACCTGGTCCTCTCGCGCCAGGTACGGCGCGAGTTCGATCAGCGTCCCGTCGCGGTCCAGGAACAGCGCAGGACGCGGAGACGTGCGCTCCGTCGCATCCACGAGTGAACGCAGCTCGCTGCGCACCGCGGTGACCGAGAGCTGCGAAAGACACTCGATCTGAGTCGGGCAGGTCGAGCGAAAGCAGGGAGCGCAGGTCATCGGGTGAGACGCGACGCGCTGCGCGCGGCCGATCGGTCCGGTCCAGCGCGGCGAGGTGGAGCCGAAGATCCCGACGACCGGACAACCGGCGGCCTGCGCGAGGTGCATGGCGCCGGAGTCGTTGCTGACCATCGCGCGGAGGCGAGAGAGAAGCGCGAGACTCTCGCGGAGCGCGATCGACCCGGCGAGAACATGACTCCGCTCGCGCCCGGCCTTCCCGAGCGAGTCGTGGAGAAGGCGAGCCGCCGTCTCCTCCGCCGGCCCCCCGAACCAGAGGACGCGCCCTCCGGCGTCGATCCAGTCGCTCGCGAGCTCCGCGTACGAACTCGCGGGCCATCTCTTCGTCGGACCGAAGGTCGCTCCTGGCGCCAGCGCGACCGTGCGCCGTCCGTCGATCGCGCGCTCGGACAGCCAGCGGTCGGCCCACGCCAACTCTTCGGCGCGCAGCGGCAAACGCGCCGGCTCCTCGCCGAACTGGACGAGATCGGAGATGAGATCCGGCTCGCCCAGCGCCGATCGCATCCGCTCGACCAACTCGCGCATCTGCGCGCGGAGACTGCGCTCGCGATCGGGTCGTTCCCCCGGGTGCGTGAGCAGACCGCCGCGCAGATCACTCGGCCACCCCACCCGGAGCGGCACGCCGGCCAACGTAGGAACGAGGGCGCTGGAAAACGACGGCGGGAAAACGAGAGCGGCATCGCTGCGAGTGGCGCGCACGGCGAGCGCGGAGGCGAGCACGGTATCCGCGGGCGCCCCGACCCCGGCCAGTTGCGGTCCGATCCAGAAAGGCGGATCGACTCCACGGAAGAGTTCGAGGATCGGCCCGGGTCCGCTCAGCAACCACTCGTGCCGCGGCGAGCTGCGCGCCAGCGGCTCCAGCGCGCCCCACGCCATGATCGCGTCGCCTATCCAGTTCGGCAGGCGCACGAAGATGCGACGCTCGTCGAGGGATCGCGGCGAATCTGTGCGCCGCTGCGACGCGACGATCACGGACGGGGCGAGCTTCCCGCCGGCGCCGCGCTGTCGAGAGACGAACCGGCGTCAACCGCTCGACTCGAGCGCAGCGACTCCAACGCTATCCTCGCTCGTTCGGCCTGAGGACCGGGCGGAGAGAGTGTGAGGAACCGATCGAGAGCTTGCATCGCGAGCTCGTCCTTCCCTTGCGCCACGAAGAGACGCGCCGCCAGGTAGTGCGCGGCCGGTTCTCGAGGACGAGCGGCCAGGCTGACGCGAAGGCACCGCTCCGCGCGCTCGTAGGCGCCCAACGCCTCGAACGCGCGCGCGGCATTGTATCCCAGTTCATAGGAAGCCGGTGCTCGACGGAGCGCTCCATCGAAGAGCTCCGCGGCCGCGCGCGCGTCTCCGAGCATGAGGTAAGCATTCCCGAGATCGTTCGTCAGCGGCAGCGACTCCGGCGCCAAGGACAGCCCGATTCGCAAGACGCCGACGGCGTGGGAGGCGTTCCCAGTTCGCGCGTACGCGCCGCCGAGCGCGGAGACGAACGAGATCATCTCGTCGTTCGCGACACCTCCGGTCGCCTCCTCGACCTCGAGCGGACGACGAAACTGCGCGTCGTCGGGGAGTTGATAGAGCCGGAATCCCTCGACCCCATCCCCCCATTCGGCGAGGAGACGCCCGGCGCTCCCGAGCGCGTGATAGAAGGCGCGCGCGTGCGGCCGGTCGGTCGCCGCCAGGTTCTCTCGCGTGCGCTCCCCCGAGACGAGCGCGAAACGAGCCCCCGCCCACCAACGCGGCCAATAGGCGTAGTCGGAACGGCCCGCATCCTCGCGATCGCGCGGCAGCAAGACCGGATGGCCGATCGAGTCCGGGAGCCCGTCGAAGCGACGCTCCGTCAGCCAGACATCTCCGCGGCCGATCCACCGAGCCAGATCCGCTTCGAGTTCCGCGCCGGTCTGCCCGCGCGCGCGCACACGCTCGCTCCAATTCGAGGAGCTGGCCGAGGCGCCCAACACTCCGATGAGTCCGAGGAGGGCGAAGACTCCGGCTGTTTTCCGGTCGGTGGAGAAGCGCGCCACCGCGCCGACGCCCCAAGCAAACAGGAGAGGAAGCGCAGCGATCTGCAGCGCGCCGCCCGACCTTCCTCCGAGCAGCGCCGGCAGCGCGATCGTGTAGGCGAGGACCAGGAGCGTGGCAACGATCACCGGCCCCCCACCCCGTCGCAGACCGAGGAGCACAGCCGCGGTCGAGAGCGAGAGCAGCAACGGCCCCGCGACCTGCGACGCCGTCACGATCGAGAGCCAACTGGCCCCGGAACGGGACGCCGGCTCGCCGATCGCCCGGATCCACTCCGCCGAGAGACGCGCCAGACCGACCAGCGGACGGGTCACGCCGATCGGATCGAGCGCCCATCCGATCGCAACGGACAGTGCGAGCTGGAGCGCGATCCGCCGACCCGGTCGGCCGGTGCGCCATTCGAGGAGCGCGACCGCTCCGAGCAACGGGACGGCATACGCGCTCCAGGCCATCAGCAGGGCGCCCAGGACCACGACGCCGATCGCCCCGATGCGTCCGTCACGCCCCAGACCGATTCGCGCGACGCCCAACAGGAGAAACGAAGCCCAGAGCGCGGAGCTGAGCCCGGCGACGCCGAGCAGCAATCCGGGCGAGACCGCGACCGCAACGGAGGCCGCTATCTGAGCGAAGGGAGCGACGCGCGAGGAAGCGAACTGTCCTGCGACCATCCCGGCAGCCGCGGCGACCAGCCCAGCCAGCGCGATCCAGGCGCCGCGCAGGTAGGCGCGGCGCGCAGGCTCGTCCTGCGCTCGATCCGGACCGCGCGCCGCCAAGAGGAGGGCACCGGGCCACGAAGAGGAGGGCGCGAGCGAGGGTGAGTCGCCGGGCGCGGCGCGCCCGCTCAGTTGGTCGGCGCGGCTGCGCATGGCGTCGGCCGCACTCGGTGACGTCGGCGGCGCCCACCATGCGACCAGGATCGCGGCCACGATGCCCAACGCGAGCGCGAGCGGTCCACGCGGAATGGCTCGAATCAGAAGTCGAGTCCGAACGACAGGTATCCGCGCGGTTGCTTGCTCGACCGGGCGAGGTTGGTCTTCCAGGACAGGTCCCACTTCAGGATCGTGAAGCCGACGTTGAGCCCGGCAGAGAGTCCGTACGAACCGTGAAGGTCCTCCATCCGCAGTCGTCCGCCTTCCGTCGAGAACGCCTGGAACGATTCTCCTTCTTCGATCGCGCCTCCGAGATCGAAGAAGAGCGCGCCGCGGAGTCCTGAGAGCGAGAGCGGGAGCGGCCAGCCCAACCTGAGCTGTTCGATCAGCGGGAAACGGAATTCGGCTCCGCCGAGCAAGATGGTCGACCCGCGGAACTCGCCCCAGTCGTATCCGCGCAGCGTGTACGGGCCGCCGACCTGGAAGAGCTGCGGATCGCGCCCATGGGAGGAGGCGGCGATCGTCCGGAACGCGAACGTGTACTGATGGCGCAGATTCAGGTAGCGGCGCGCATCCGCCAGGTAGGTCGTGTAGCTCAGTTCGCCGAGCCCGGCCTCGATCGAGAGGCGCGAGCGGGCGCCGCTGATCGGTCCGGTGTAGCCATAGAGGGTGTTGTCGTGCACGAAGGCCAGACCGGGCTGCACATAGTACCACGGTCCCGCAAAATTGGAGCGCGCATACTGCGACGTGCCGATCTGTCGCTGGAGGAGGTCTTCCTCCACTCGTTGCGCGGAGACCGACCACTCGAGTCGACGGAAGCGATCGAAGGGTCGCTGCAGGGTGAGGTTCGCCCCGCGGTAGACCCGCGAGGTGTATCGATCGGGGGAATCGGGCGTCAGCAAGTAGTAGTCGTTGCGGAACTGGAAGACGCTCACGCCCCAGTTCGTGCGCTGCTTCAGATTGATGTACTCCAAGAGGAGGTCGGAATCCTCCAGGCTGCCGTAGACATAGGCGCCGACCACGATGACCTGGTTGCCGAGGATGTCCGAGAATCGAAGCGCGCTCTGCGCCGCCAGGCCGATATCGGACGAGAAGAAGCCGTTGGCCCCCACGAAGTCGGCCGAGAAGTGCGGTCGATAGTCGTCGACCTCGTAGTCCGCGTCTTCCGGCAGCGCGCGCGTCGAACGGAAAACCTGGGCGATGTCGACCGTCTCTTCCTCGATCTCGTCGGTCGCGGCGCTGGAGTCGCCGACGGCCGGGCCGAGCGCCTGGACCTCTTGCCAGAGGCTGTCGAGGCGGGCCGATGACGCGACGGGCGGCGCCTCAGGCGGAGGTTCGGCGGGCAGTTCGGCTGGAAGTTCGCTTGGAAAGTCGGCGGTGGCGAGCGAGTCGGTCGCGGCGACGGAGGATGAGTCCGCGGCCACGGGGGCGGACGGCGACTCCGTTGCCACCGTCGTCGGTTCGGTCAGCGGCTCGGACGCGGGATCGACCGTCTGTCGCGCCAGCTCACTCCACGGTGTCCCGTCGGCCCAGCGCTCGACCGGATCTTTGATGGCGAAGAGATCCCAGGTTCCGCGGCTGTAGGCCGAGAAGACGAGCCGCTTGCCGCTGCGGGCCAAGGTCACCGCCGATCCGTTCGGCACGATCCCCGTCACGCCGGTGAGCAGATCGGTGATGCGTCGGTCCTCGCCCGATTCGAGATCACGCAGATAGAGATTCGCGATTCCGCTGCGGTCGGAGATGAAGACGAGATGGCGGCCATCCGGGAAGACGTGCGGGCTGATGTTGCGGCCGGGTTGATCGGGCATGACCGTGACGACCCGCGTCGTCAGATCGAGGAAGGCGATCTTCGGCAGATCGAAGAGGAGGTTTTCGAAGTCAGTCTCCGCGCCCCGGTCGGTCACGAAGACGACGCGCCCGCCGTCCGGCGTGAAGCGAGGCTCCTGCGCCATGTGTCGGCCCTGCGTGAGCGCCTCGAAGCCCGAGCCGTCCTGGCGGATGCGGTAGAGATTCGAACGTCCGCCGAGCAGCCCCGAGAAGACGAGCCACTCGCCATCCGGCGACCAACTCGGGAACGAGAGTCCGTCGAGCGGCGGCGTCAGCTTCTCGACGATCTCGCCGTCCTCGACGCGCTGGAGGTAGAGCGCATCTCGGCCGTCGGCGCGGGCGGCGAACGCGATCCGCGTCCCGTCGGGCGACCAGTCGAGCGAGCTGGTGAAGTAGCGCAGGCTCTCGAAGTTTCCGTGGCGCTCTCCCTTGACCAGGCGGCGTTCGACCTGCCCGTCGATCGCCGATGCGAGATACAGATCGTTGTAGAGCGACGGGTCGGAGAAATAGACCATTCGATCGCCGTCGGGAGAGAGCGCCGGCGCCAGGTGCACATCGGCGAGCTCGCGCTCCGCTTCGGTCAGTCGGAAGGCGAACGCCTCGGGCTTCTCGTGGTCCCGAATCGTCGGCAGGTAGGTCTTGCGGACATCCTCGAGCCAGTTCTCTCCGAATTTCTCCAGCGTGATCCCGAGCGCATCCTCGAAACCTCGCGAGACCGATCGAGTCGCGGCGACCTTCTTGAAGACCTGTCCGACCGCCTCGTCGCCGAAGGTGCGCGCGAGATACCCGATGACCGACTGTCCGTAGCGATAGACGCGGATGTCCCCGACGTAATCGAGGACTGGAAGCGGCGTCAGATACCCCTCGAGCGCTCCGTCGCGCAGCCACATCTCGGTCAGTGGGTCGATCTCGTGGAGCGAGAGGTACTCCGCCATCCCCTCCATCAACCAGAGGGGCGGCACGAACTGGAACGGATTGCTGACCGAACTCTTGCCCCCGAAGAGCAGGTCGACCTGGAAGGCGTGCACCAGTTCGTGGGTCAAGACGTGATCGAGATCGCGGTAGGAGCCGGTCAGGGGAAGCGCGACACGACCCTTGAGGTACTCGGTGAATCCGCCGGTCCCCTCCCCGATCATCCCGCCCGACACGTTGGTCTGTTGGAACTCAGCCTGCGACGCATAAAGGATCAGCGGAATCGGCTGGTCGATCTCGTGGTCGAGGATCGTCGAGAGGCGGGCATAGGCGCGCTCCGCCATCCGGCAGGCATCCATGGCGGCGTCACGCTCCCCGTCATGGAAGTGGACGCGGAAGTGCGGGGTGGTCGCCACCGACCAATCGCGCTCGCGATACTGGACCTTGTTCTGCCCGAAGTACTGGGCGGAGGCGGGCGCGGCCAGGAGGAGGTGGAGGGAGAAGGCAACGGTAAAGGCGAACGCCATCGCCGACCCGAAGCCCCAGGAGGGCCGCGGAACGCGCTGATCGAGACAAGACAGTCCGGGCTTTCGCATGACGCCCCTCCTCGAGACTCCGGAGGCAACCCCTGGGGCCGGAGTCTAGCAGCCGTGACGGGACTCTCCGCAGCACTCCTGTCGCAATGGAGGGGACAGGGTCAGAAGTGGCGCGCGAACCCCTGCAGGACGGCGGCGGTTCCGAGCGGCACCAAGAGGTTGTCGAGACCCCTTCGACCCACCGCCTCGAGCAACGTCGCAGCCGTCGCGCCGAGCACGACCAGCGCGAGCGAGACGGGGATGTCCGTCACAGCGAAGCCGACCCAGATCCCGAGGAGCGAGAACGCGAACATCGCCGCTGATCCCTCGAAGCTGCGCTCCTCGTCCCCCGCACGGTAGCGGTGGCGGCCGAAGCGGCGGCCGATGAGGGCGGCGGCCGCGTCGCCCCAGGCCAGCGCCAACAGCGATCCGGCGATGACGGCGCGGCCGCCGTCTCGGTCCCAGAGCCAGAAGATCAGGGCGAGGAAGGCGAGCGGCATGTAGACCGCGCCGCGGTTCGAGCCCGACTCCTCTTCCATGGCGCGGATCCAGACGCGGCGTCGACTGACGATGTTGACCATCGTGAAAACGGCCGGGCCGATCGCGGCCCAGAGACCGGACTGGAAGATCAGGACGGTGGGGAGGATCCACGTTCCGATGCCGACATGGAGGAGCTTGCGCGTCCATTCGAAGGAGAGGCGACCGCTGCGGCGGAGATGTTCCGCCAGGAGGACGAGTCCGACGACGTAGAGCCCGGAGAGGGCGAGCGGCCAGAGGTCAGTCATGCGGACTCAGACGCGAACTCGGACACCGCCTCCGACCACGAGATTGCGCCCTTCCTCCTTGGCCTGACGCAACGCCGTGTCGGCGGAGGAGACCAAGGACTCGAAGTCCCGGCCCTCGACCGGGAAACTGGCGACGCCGAAGCTGCAGGAAACCGTCTCCCCTCCGCGACCGCGCATCCTCGTGACGACGGCTTGCCGCAATCGCTCGCTCAAGATCTGCGCGCCCTCGCCGTCGGTCTTCGGCAAGATCAGGAGAAACTCGTCGCCGCCGTAGCGCGTCACGATGTCGCTCGCTCGCGTCTCCGCGCGCAGGAGTTGAGCCAGCGTGCGCAGGAGATCACTGCCGAGCAGATGTCCGTGCGTCGAATTGTATTGCTTGAGGTTGTCGACGTCGACCATCACGACCGAGAAGACCTGCCCGTCGCGGTGCGCCCGCGCCAGCTCATGGTCGAGCGCCAGGCGCAGGAACCGGTAGTTGGGGATCGCGGTCAGGCCGTCGGTCATCGCGAGCGAGTCGAGCTCGGCCAGACGGCTCTCCAGCTGGAGCGCGCTGCCGATCCCACGGGCGACCAGATCGAGGATCTCCAGCGTGTCGGAGTCGAAGGCGGGATCGCTCTCGACGCGGAGCGCCGCCAACCAGGCGCGGCGAGAACCCGCGAACGGGATGGAGAGCATGGCGTACCCGGCGGTCGTCACTCCCTCCCACCCGTCGGCCGTCGGCCGGAACGCGCCGCCGCGACGAAGGGTCGACTCGACGATCGAAGTATCGCGCAGCGCGACTCGCCGCGAGACCCCGAGCAGGCGCTCGTCTTCGCGACGAACGAGCCGATCGCGCCACCACGCGGTGCGAAGCAGGCCACGAGGACGTGTCTCCCCCAGATAAACGAAGGACGCCCGACTCGCCTCCTTGGCCAGCTCGAGGAATCGCGGCAGCCAGAGTTCCCTCTCATCGGCACGCACCGACGCCGCCGCCTCGAGCAACTGTCGGGCGAGCGTGACCGCGCGCTGCGTCTGCATGACTGGAGCCATCCCCTCGTTGCTCGGCCTCGGCCGGCGCCCAATGCCCCGTTGTCGGGGGCAAGGCGCGTGCCCGACGAGGCGGCGCTCCTTCGGAATCAACTCGGAACGGCCGTGGCAAGTAATTGTCCGCCTGGCATATAGAAATCACCGGGGGGTGGCCTTGACGATGTCTTGACGGCGCGCCGCGAAGGCGGGGAGACCCCGGGCGGACTGCACCGTCGGTCGGGACGATTGCATGTCCGGCGTTGGAGGGACGTGACCCCGGCAGGATTCGAACCTGCGACCTTCTGCTCCGGAGGCAGACGCTCTATCCAACTGAGCTACGGGGCCCCATCGTCCGATCGCGGGGCTGAGATCGTCACATCATGGAGATGACGGTCGGGACGTCCTTGTCGCCGCGCCCTGACAAGCTCACGACTAACAGATCGCCCGAAGTCCCACAAGCAACGAGTTCGCGCGCGTGCGCGAGGGCGTGCGCGCTCTCCAGGGCAGGCAGGATGCCGGAGCTCCGCGCGCATTCATGGAAGGCGGCGAGCGCGGCGGCATCGCTGGCGTGGGTATACTCGACTCGGCCCGCATCGTGGAGCGCCGCGTGCTCCGGCCCGACCGCGGGATAGTCGAGTCCGGCCGAGATCGAATGGGTCTCGCGGATCTGCCCATCGTCATCCGCCAGGAGATAGGTGCGCGTGCCGTGGAGCACTCCAATGCGGGACTCTTGGAACCGCGCCGCGTGGCGACCGCTCGCGATCCCCTCCCCTCCCGCCTCCACGGCGATGAGACGCACAGGATCGGCGAGGAAGGCATGGAACAGTCCGATCGCATTCGAGCCGCCGCCGACGCAGGCGATCAATGTGTCGGGGAGGCGCCCCTCGCGCTCGAGAATCTGCGCCCTCGTCTCGCGTCCGATCACGCACTGGAAGTCGCGCACGATCCGGGGAAACGGCGCGGGGCCGAGGACCGAGCCCAGGAGGTAGTGCGAGTCGTCGACATGCGTGACCCAATCGCGCATCGCTTCGTTGATGGCATCCTTCAGCGTTCGGGCGCCGCTCTCGACCGTACGGACTTCGGCGCCGAGCAGCCGCATACGATGCAGATTCGGCGCCTGACGTCGACAGTCCTCGGCGCCCATGTAGATCCGACACTCCAGGCCGAGCAGCGCGCAGGCCGCCGCCGTCGCGACACCGTGCTGGCCGGCGCCGGTCTCCGCCAACACCCTTCGCTTGCCCATGCGGCGTGCGAGCAGCGCCTGTCCGAGCGCATTGTTGATCTTGTGCGCGCCGGTGTGCGCCAGGTCTTCGCGCTTGAGGTAGACGCGCGCCGATCCGCCCCAGGCCTGCTCGAGTCGCGACGCGCGATAGAGCGGGGTCGGACGCCCGACGAAGTCGCGCAGGAGTTCGTCGAGTTCCGTCCAGAACCGCGGCTCTCGTCGCGCGACCTCATAGGCAGCCGCGAGTTCATCGAGCGCAGCGGTGAGCGTCTCGGGGACGAACCTGCCTCCGTACTCGCCGAAGTGTCCATCGTCGATCGGATCCGGAGTCATGGCCTGCTCCTCGCGACTGTGGGGGTGGCGTCGGCGCGACGTACGGCTTCGAGGAAGGCGACCACGCGCGCGGGGTCCTTCTCGCCGGGCGATCGCTCCAACCGCGACGACGCGTCGACCGCCCAGGGCGCGACCTGCGCGATCGCTGCCGCGACGGTCTCGGGCGAGAGTCCTCCCGCCAGGAAGAAGCGTAGCTCGGTCGTCCAGGCTGGGACGAGCGACCAGTCGAACGGGTGTCCCGCGCCGCCGGTGCGGTCGGAGGGGCCATTCGTCGCCGCCGAGTCGCCGAGCAGCGCCCAGAGATCGAGGCCAGGCCCGTCCGCATCGGACGCGGCGCGCTCGAGGTCTCTTCGAGTCTCCTCGCCGACAGAGGAAAGAGCGGCGCCGGACAGAGCCAAGATGATCGGAAGCCGAGATTCGGAAGGCAAAACCGGGCCGGACCGAACCGGGGTCGAGCAGTGGAGCTGAACGAAGTCCACCTCGGCCTGGAGACACCGCGAGAAGAACTCGGGCTCACCTTCGCGTCCTACTCCGACGGTGCGCGCGTGCGGAGCACGCCGACGGATCTCTCGCACCCAGTCGCGGACGATCCGTGGCTCGGCCTGCCGCGCGCTCTCCGTGAAGACGAAACCGACGAAGTCGACTCCGACATCCACAGCATGGAGCGCATCGTCGCGGCGAGCGAGCCCGCAGACCTTGATCCGTGTCATCCCTCGCGCTCCCGTTCGTCGCTCACGCCGCGGAACGATCGCAACTCGCGACCAGGATCGCGCGCGCGCATCAATCGTTCTCCCACCAGCAACCCGTCGAACCGATCGAGTCGCACGACGTCGGCTCGATCGCCGATGCCGCTCTCCGAGAGCCGCACCGCGTCCGGCGGGAGGTGATCCAGCAGTCGTTCGCTCACCCGCAGATCGACGCGCAAGCTGTCGAGATCTCGGTTGTTCACGCCGATGAGTCCCGGAGCGACTCGAGCCGCCGCCTCGCACTCCGCTTCGGTGTGAACTTCGATCAGCGCGTCGAGTCCCAGTTCGCGGGCGGCCGCGGCCAACTCGTCCAGCTGCGCCCGAGAGAGCGCCGCTACGATCAGCAGAATCGCATCGGCGCCCAGCGCGCGCGCCTGCCCGATCTGCCACGGATCCAAGAAGAAATCCTTCATCAAGAGCGGCAGTCCGATCGTCCGCACCGTCGCCAGGTCGCTCGGACGCCCGCGGAAGAACTCCTCTTCGGTCACGACGCTCACGGCGGCGGCGCCCCCATCGCGGTAGGCGGCGGCGATCGCCGGCGCGTCGGCCTCCAGTCGAATCGGTCCCGCCGAGGGGGACGCGCGCTTGATCTCGCAGAGGAAACGGATCGGCTCCGGGGAACCGCCGGGGGCCGCGCACGACGGTCGGCGGAGCGCGTCGCTGAGAGAGCGACGCGGCTCCGCGAAGAGCAGCTCACTCCGCAGCGCGCCCCAGGGCCGGCTCCGGCGCAGTTCGCGGACCCGCGCCCGCTTGGCGCGGAGGATCTCCTCCAGCGCGCTCACAGCCGGCGACCCAGGTCCCGCAGACGGTTCAACGCCCCGAGTGCGGCGCCCGAGGCGAGCGACTCGAGGGCGCGTTCTCTCCCCTCCCGGAGATCGCGCGCGACGCCCGCCACGACGAGCGCCGCCGCGCTGTTCCAGAGGATCAGATCGTGACTCGCGTCTCGCACCTCGCCGCCGAGCAGCGCCATCAACCAACGCGCGTTTTCACCAGGATCACCGCCCGGCGGCGCGCCGGACGGGCAGCGTGTGATGCCAGCGCGCTCGGGCGCGAGCGTCCGTCGCCGCACACCGCGCGGGGTGACATCGAAGACGAGCGACTCCGTCGCGATCGAGAGCTCATCGAGTCCGTCGCCTCCGTGCACCACCCAAGTTCGTTCGGTCCCGAGCAGATGGAGCGCACGCGCGAGGAGACGAGCGTGCTCGGCGTCGAAGACTCCCAACAACTGTCGGTGCGCGCCCGCGGGGTTCGTCAACGGGCCGAGCAGATTGAATAGCGTCCGCAGTTTCAACTCCCGACGCGGGCCCGCCGCATGGCGCATGGCCGGATGGAGCGAAGGAGCGAAGAGGAAGGCGACGCCGACCTCGTCGAGGCAGACTCCCATCTGCGCCGCGTCGAGATCGAGCCGGATGCCGGCCGCTTCGAGCACGTCGGCCGAGCCGGAGCGGCTGGAGAGCGAGCGGTTGCCGTGCTTCGCCACCGCGACGCCGGCGCCCGCCGCGACGAATGCGACCGCGGTGGAGACGTTCGCGCTCCCGCGGCCGTCCCCGCCGGTGCCGCAGGTGTCGAGCAGCGGATAGCGAGAGGTCACGACGGGCGTGGCCCAGCGGCGCATCGTGCGCGTCGCACCGACGAGTTCGTCGACGGTCTCGCCTTTCACGCGCCAGGCCAGCAGGACGGCGCCGATCTGCGCATCGGTCGCCTCCCCCGCCAGAATCGCATGCACGAGCGCGCCCGATTCTTCGCTGGTGAGATCCCGCCGCTCGGCGAGGCGCGCAAGGGCTTCGTGGATGCCGAAGTCGGACGGCGGATCGCCCGGGGTCATCTCGCTCAACTCGCCAGGAACAGGAAGTTCTCCAAGAGCTGCTTCCCCTCCGGAGTGAGGATCGACTCGGGATGGAACTGCACGCCGTAGACCGGCAGCGACCGATGTTGGAGACCCATGATCTCCCCCTCTGCGGTCCAGGCCGTGACCTCCAGCAGATCAGGCAACGTCTCACGGTCGACCACCAATGAGTGGTAGCGCGTCGCCTGGAACGGGTTGGTCAGCCCGTGGAAGATCGCCTTGCCCGAGTGGATCACCATCGAGGTCTTGCCGTGCATGAGTCGCTCGGCGCGCCGGATCTGGGCGCCGTAGACATGTCCGATGCATTGATGTCCGAGGCAGACACCGAGGATCGGGATCTCGCCCGCCAGTTCCCGCAGGATGCGGTTCGTCGGCTCCGTCTCGCTCGGACTCTTCGGGCCTGGGGAGAGGACGATCCCGCGGGGCGCGAGGACGCGCGCTTCCTCCGGCGTGATCGAATCGTTGCGGCGCACGAGCGGTTCAGCGCCCAACTCGCCGAGATACTGGACGAGGTTGTAGGTGAACGAGTCGTAGTTGTCGACGACGAGGATCACGCGCGACCTCCCTCGGTTCGGGCGGGCGCCCCCGCGGTTCCGCGCGCGGCGCCGACGCGAGAGAATCCATCGAGTCCGCTCCGGGCCAACTCGCACGCACGCAGCAACGCGCTGGCCTTGTCCATCGTCTCGCGGTACTCCGCCTCGGGATCGGAGTCGGCCACGATGCCGGCGCCAACGCCGAGATAGGCGCGTCCTCCGCGGAAGAGCAGCGTGCGGATCGCGATCGCCATGTCCATGTTGCCGTGCACATCCAAATAGCCGATGGCGCCGGCATAGAGGCCGCGACGCACCGGTTCGAGCTCTTCGATGATTTCCATCGCTCGGATCTTGGGGGCGCCGCTCACCGTTCCGGCCGGGAAGGCGGCGCGGAGCACCTCCGGATTGCGCACCCCCTCGCGCAGCCGCCCGCGCACATGCGAGACGAGGTGCATGACGTGAGAGAAGCGCTCCACCGACATGAACTCGGTCATTTCCACCGTCCCGTAGGCGGAAACACGCCCCAGATCGTTGCGCCCGAGGTCGACCAACATGACATGTTCGGCGCGCTCCTTCTCGGAGCCGCGCAGTTCGTCTTCCAGGAGACGATCGGCGATCTCTTCATCGCCGCGCGGCCTGGTGCCGGCGATCGGGCGCGTCTCGACCCGGTCGCCTTGGCGTCGCACCAACGACTCCGGCGACGAACCCACGATGGTCAGATCCCCCAGTCGGAGAAAGAACAGATAGGGGGACGGATTGATCACGCGCAGCGCGCGGTAGACGTCGAACGGGTCGGCCGAGACCTCGGCTTCCAGGCGATGCGAGAGGACCACCTGCACGATGTCTCCGGCGCGGATGTACTCCTTCGCGCGACGAACCGAAGTCTGGAATTGTTCGGAGGAGACCGTGCTCGTGAACTCCAACGGCTGGGTCGAACTCGGGGCGACTCCCGGTTGATCGGGATCGCGGAGGCGCTCCACGATCGCGTTCACGCGCGCGAGCGCCGCTTCGTAGGAGCTCGTCGCGTCGCCGCGGGCCCGGCTGTTCTGCACCACCTTGACCGTGTGGAACTGGTGATCGAAGAGCACGATCGTGTCGAAGAAGACGAAACGCAGGTCGGGCAGAGCGAGGTCGTCTTCAGCGATCGACGGCAGCCGCTCGAATGACCGCACCAGGTCATAGCTGACGAAACCGACCGCGCCTCCGGTCATGCGCGGCAAACCTGGGAGCGCCGGACTGCGATGCTCCGCCACGATCTGGTCCAGCCATTCCAGCGGCGCCGAGGTCGCCCGACACTCGCGCTCGGTCCCGCGGATGACGACCGCCTCCCCGGCGCGGCTCTCGAAGACCAAGCTGGGATCGAGGCCGATCATCGAGTAGCGCCCCCAACGCTCGCCTCCCTCGATGCTCTCCAGCAACACCGCCGATCCTTCCGCGGCCAGCTTGCGGAAGGCGGAGACCGGCGTCTCCAGGTCGGCCAGGATCTCGCGGAAAACGGGAACGACGGGGTACTCGGCCGCCAGTCGGTCGAACTCCTCGCGGGACGGGGTGTGCATCGTTCTCCTCGACGTGGTTCGTCTCGAGTACTGCTCGCGCGGCCTAGACTACTCGCTGCGCGCCGATTCCAGGAGTTCCTGTGCGTGACGCCTCGCGATCGACGAGCCGGCGTCGCCGGAGAGCATCCGCGCCAGTTCGGCCAGCCGCTCGTCGCCCTCCAATCGCCTGACTTCGGCGCGCGGTCGACCGGTCGAGAGGTCCTTCGTCACCAAGAAGTGTCGGTCGGCGCGCGCCGCGATCGGAGCACTGTGCGTGACGAGGAGCACTTGTGCGCTCCGCGCCAGCAGCGCGAGACGCTCCGCCATCCGCACGGCGGTCTCGCCCCCGACGGCAGCGTCGATCTCGTCGAAGACCCATGTCCCGCGCCGCCTGCCGTCGTCCGAAGATGCGTGGCTGCTGGAGACATGCAGAGCCAAGAGGATGCGCGAGAGTTCGCCGCCCGAAGCGACTCGATGCGGCGGCCCCCAAGCCTGGGAAGAGTGGCTGCGGAAACGGAGCCCGATCCGATCGAGGCCGCCGTCGCCCGGCACGATCCCCCGCCCGTCGATCTCGATCCCGTGCGGACCTTCGGTGCGATCGAACTGGAAGGCCAGCCCTGCGCCCGGCATGCCGAGCTCGGCCAGCTCGCGCGCCGCCGCGCTGGAGAGCTGAGCGGCGGCCGCGCGACGCGCGATCGAGAGAGCCTCACCGCGCTCCGCGCACTCCGCGGCGAACATCGCCACTTCCGTCTCGAGCTCGACCAACACGGCCGCGTCTGTTTGCGCCGCCGTGAGCCGCGCGTCGATCGAGGCGCGCGCCGCGAGGACCGCCTCATCGTTTCCGCCGTGTTTTCGGCGCAAGCGATCCAGCGCCGCCAGCCGCTCTTCCAGTCGGGCCAACTCCTCTTGCGCCTCATCGCCCGCGCGCGGGAGGTCCCGCTCCAACTCGCGCAAACGCGACGTCGCGTCGACCAGCCGCTCGTACCACGCCGCGCGGGATCCCTCGGCCAGTGAGCGCAAGCGATAGACCAGCGTCTCCAACTGATCGAGCACGGAACCGTCGGCGTCGACCAATCGCTCTCGGGCCAGAGCGAGTTCACGCTGGAGCGCGGAGTCCTGGCGGGTCGTCTTCAATTGGAGCGCCAACGTCTCGTACTCATCGGGTTGCGGATCGACCTCGTCGAACTCGCGCGCTTGGAACCGCAACCATTCCTCGTCGCGCGCGAACGCCGCGCGCCGGTCGCGGAGCAGCACCGCTTGCTCGTGACTTCGCCGCCAACGATGGCGCGCCTCACGGTAGCGGAAGGCGAGCGGCTCTTCGCCCGCGACGCGATCGAGGAGCGCCTCCAACGACACCCCCTCTTCCAGCGCGCGCGTCTCTCCTTGCGTCACGATCCAGAGGATCGGCTCGAGCGCCTGCCGCAGTGCGGCGACCAACGACGTCTTGCCGGCCAGCACGGCGCGCCCGCGGCCATCGGCCTGCACGGTGCGCACGACGAGGAGCGCGCCGTCTTCGTCGAGGGGCGGTGCGCTCTCCGCGTCCCACGTCGGCGCCTCGCCCGGCAGGAAGGAGAACAGTCCTTCGACCGCGAGCCGTTCGGCGCCGGCGCGCACGGTTTCGCTGGCGGCGCGGCCGCCGGCCAGAAGTTGGAGAGCGTCGAGCAGGATCGACTTGCCCGCTCCGGTCTCCCCGGTCAATACGTTCAGGCCAGGCGCGAATTCGAGCGCCGCCGACTCGACGATGACGAAGTCTTCGAGCGCGAGCCGAAGCAGCATCGTGAGCCCCTACTCGCCTCCCCAGCGGAGTTTGGCGCGGAGTCGTTCGTAGAAAGAGCGGCCCTCGCCGGCCACGAAGGTGACGGGGCGCGGCGCACGCGAGATGCGCACCCGCAGTTCGGAGCGCAACTCTAGCACCGTCTGTCCGTCGGCCACCAACTGAGCGGTCTTGTCGTGGTCGCGGATCCGGACTTCCAGGACATGCCGCGCCGGAAAGAGCAGCGGCCTGAAAGTGAGCGAGTGCGGACAGATCGGCGTCGCGATCAACGCATCGAGCGTCGGCTCGACGATCGGCCCCCCGGCCGAGAGAGAGTACGCAGTCGAGCCAGACGGGGTGGCCACGATGATGCCGTCGCCGCGGAAACGGCCGAGCGGCGCGTCGGCGAGCAACGTCTCGACGTGGATGGCCCGTCCGCGTGACTCGCGCAAGACGACGTCGTTGAGCGCCCAGATGGTCGACTCCGCGCGGCCGTGCGAATCCAGGATCGTCGCCTCCAACATGAGACGCGCTTCGGTGCGGTGTTCGCCGTCGAGCACCTTCCCCACGGCGGGGAGCATCTCCGCGATCGAGGTGTCGGCCAGGAAACCGAGCGTGCCGAAATTGATGCCGAGGATCGGGACGCGCCGCGGATAGACCATGCGCGCCGCCCAGAGGATCGTGCCGTCGCCTCCCAGGACGACGACCAATTCGGCGCGGTCGAGGGCGCGTCGGGCCGGTTCGACCGAAGCTCCGCGTCCGGCCGTCGCGCCCAATTCCGCCGGGATGACGACGTCGATGTCGCGTTTCGCCAACCAGGTGGTCAGCTTGTCGAGAGAATGTCGCACGCCCGCCTTGGCGAGGTTGGGCACGACCACGACGCGTCGATTCATGCCGGACTTCCGGGAGTCGCGAGCGCCGACTCGGACCACTCCTGCGGCAGACGTCCGACCACCGCGTCGATCAGGTCGAGGAACACCGCGCGGAGCCGCCCTCCGATCGAAGATGCCGGCGGGGCGGCGCCGCGCGAGGCGAGCACCTGTCGCCTCAAGCGGACGCGCGTTCGGTCGGGTCCCAGGACGGAGAGATAGGTGGCCTTCCCATTCTGACGATCGCCGCCGCGGCGACGCCCCAGCGCGCTGTAGGAGCCGACTTCGTTCAAGATGTCGTCGACGATCTGGAACAGCAGTCCGAACTCGCCTCCGAAGTTCGCAAGCGACTCGACACGATCGCGGGGAGCGCCCGCGGCGAGGGCGCCCGAGACGAGGGACGCGCGCAACAACGCTCCGGTCTTTCGCGCGTGCATCTGCGCTAGTTTCGTTTCCGAGATACGGCGGCCCTCGGACTCCAGATCTTCCACCTGCCCGCCGATCACCCCGCGAGTTCCGACGGCGTGTGAGATCTCACGCAAAACCGCCAGGCGACGATCGACCGCCAGCGGCAGCCCGGCCAACGCTTCGAAAGCGAGCACTTGGAGCGCATCTCCCGCCAGTACGGCGATCGCTTCGCCGAACTTCCGATGGGAAGAGAGTCGTCCCCGCCGGAAATCATCGTCATCCATGCAGGGCAGATCGTCGTGGATGAGCGAGAAAGTATGGATCAGTTCGATGGCGCCGCCGAGTCGATGCGCCAGCCCGCCGCGCATGTTCCGCCCACCGGCGCTCCGCCCACCGGCACTGTAGAAGCCGAGCACCGCCAACGCCGGTCGGATCCGCTTGCCTCCCGGGAAGACGCTGTAGCGCATCGCCCGGTGCAGCCGACGCGGCGACTCGGTCGAAGCTGGAAGCATCTCCTCGAGCGCACGCTCGATCGCGGGCGACTCGGTCTGCAGGAACGCGCTCCACGCCCCCGCGGGGAGCTCACGGCGCGGCATCGCTCCCCTCCTGGCCCCGCCATGGCGCTTCGCCGAATCCGCCATCCGCCTGCTTCAGCAGCTCCTTCACCTTCAGCTCGGCCGCCGCCAATTGTCGGGAACAGAGGCCGAGCAGTCGTTGTCCTTCCTCGAATTGCGCCAACGTCTGCTCCAACGGGAGATCCCCCGACTCCAGGGCCCGGACGACTGCCTCGAGACGGGAGAGCGCCTCCTCGAATCCCGGTTCGGGCGCGGAGCCCGCCGGCGCGGCCAAGGTGGATGAAGGCGGACGCAGACTCATGACGATTCTCCTTCTGCTCTCGAATCGGTCGCGATGCGCTCCTCGACCTGACAGATCAATCGCCCACGCGCGAGCCGCACATCGACGCGCGCTCCCGGCTGAACTTGCCTCGGATCACGGACGATCGCGCCGGTGTCTGCGTCCGACACGATCCCATAGCCGCGTTCGAGCACCGCGTCGGGTGAGAGTGCGGAGAGCTGCGCGCGCGAGAGTTCGAGTCGCGCGCGGACACGGCGCAGCGTCTCTTCGCCGCCGCGGGCCCACGCGAGCCGGGCCGCGCGGAGTCTCGCTGATGCTTCGGCGCAGCGCACGCCAGGCGACCGCCGGTCGAGTCCGGTCTGGAGCGCGGCCAGGCGCCGGCGCGCCAGATCGATCCGCCCGCTCAGTGCGCTGCGAAGACGTTCCGCCACTCGGTCGAGATCCTGCGACCGCTGATGGAGGATCTCCTCGGGACGCCGCAAACCGCGAGCTTGGCGAAGACGCGCGACCCGCAGCGCGGCGCGGGAGACGATCCCTTCGGTCGTCAGCCGGAGGGCGCGCGCATCCCTTCGCAGACGAGCGCGCATCTCCTCCTGATCCGGGACGAGTAGCTCCGCGGCATTCGACGGAGTTGCGGCGCGAACATCCGCCACGAAGTCGGCGATCGTGAAGTCGACCTCGTGACCGACGGCGGAGACGACCGGTGCGTTGGCGGCGGCGATGGCGCGGGCCACCACTTCTTCGTTGAAGGCCCAGAGGTCCTCCAACGAGCCGCCGCCTCTCGCCACGACCAACACATCGCATCGCCCGAACCGGTCGAGATCGGCGAGGGCCTGCGCGATCTCCGCCGCGGCGCCCGCGCCTTGCACCGCCGCTGGACGCAGGATCACTGCGGCGAGCGGCCAACGATTGCCGATGATGCGCAAGAAATCTCGCACGGCGGCGCCGCTGGCCGAGGTGACGATGCCGATCCGACCCGGCAGGGGCGGAAGCGACCGCTTTCGCGCGGGGTCGAACAGTCCTTCCGCCTCGAGCTTGCGCTTCAACGCCAGGAATCGCGCCTGCAGCTCGCCTTCGCCGTCCTTCTGGAGCTGCTCGACCTTGAGCTGATAGCTGCCGCGCGGTTCGTAGACGGTGATCCCGCCGAGCGCGCGAACCCGCACGCCGTCGCGCGGCTCCCACTGCAGCCTGCGCACGTTCGGCGCCCAGAGCACGCAGTTGAGCAACGCGCGCTCGTCTTTCAACGCGAAATAGGCATGGCCGCTCGGTCGCTGCACCTTCCAGCCGGTGATCTCGCCCTGCACCCAGACGCGCTCCATCTCGATCTCCAGCAGATCGCGGATCTTTCGCGTGAGGTCGCCGACGCTCCAGACCGCCTCGTTCATGCCGAGATCATCTCCGCGTCGTCCCAGACCTGTGTCGTCGCCTCCCCGCGAGCCGCGCGGTGCGCCGCGAACGTATTCGCCAACAGCATGACGACGGTGAGCGGCCCGACCCCACCAGGCACCGGACTCAACCACGAAGCCTTCGGCTCGACCGACGGCGCATGCACATCTCCGAGGAGCCGGGTCTTGCCCGGCCGCGTCGGATCGTCGGCCCGGTGCATACCGACATCAACGACGACCACGCCGTCGGAGAGCTGTTCCCCCCGGAGCGCCTCGACCCGCCCCATCGCCGCGATCACGATCTCCGCCTCACGCAAGATCGAATCGAGGCCGCGACTCCGGCTGTGGGCGACCGTGACCGTCGCGTCGGCCCAACTCGCTTTCATGCTCAGCAACAACGAGAGCGGCCTTCCCACGATGGAGGAGCGCCCGAGGATGACCACGCGACGTCCCGAGATCGGGATCGAGTGACGCCTGAGGAGCGCGAGGACGCCGAGCGGCGTGCAGGCGACGATGCGGGGTCGACCGAGCGCCAGACTCCCCTGATTGAATGGGTGGAGTCCGTCGACGTCCTTCTCGGGATCGACCGCGTCGGCCACCGCCTCCGCGCGGATGCCCTTCGGGAGCGGAAGCTGCACGAGGATGCCCGAGACGCGCCGATCACGATTCGCCTCATCGATGCGGCGGAGCAACTCCGACTCGCTCGTCGAGTCGGGCAGCACGACGACATCGGATTGGAGCCCGACCTCGAGACTCGCCTTCTCCTTGTTGCGAACGTAGACGACCGAGGCGGGATCATCGCCGACGCGAAAGAGCGTCAGGGAAGGCCTCTCCCCTCCCGCGTTCACCCAACTCTCGATGCGCCGCGCGAGGACGGCTCGGATTTCTGCCGCCAGTCCCTTTCCGTCCAGAACCTGCGCCACTCCTCGGATCCCTCCTCGAACTCAGTTCATTCCTCGGTGAGCAGGCGCGCGATCCGCGTGATGGAGCGAGCCCGGCCGTTCTCAGGATCGATGTCGATCAAGGCGCCGTGCAGGCGGACATCCCGCTCGGCCGGCTGGAAGCGCACCGGCATCTGCGCCAACATCCGTTGCAGCGCGAGCTCCTTGCGGGTGCCGATGATCGAATCGTGCGGACCGGTCATGCCGGCGTCGGTGAGATGCGCGGTTCCGCGCGGCAGGATCTTCTCGTCGGCGGTCTGCACGTGCGTGTGTGTGCCGACCACGGCGCTGACTCGGCCGTCGAGGTACCAGCCGAGGCCGATCTTCTCGGAGGTCGCCTCGGCGTGGAAGTCGACGAAGACGATCGAGGCGCGGTCGCCGATCTCTTCGAGCGCCGCATCGACGCCGCGGAACGGACAATCGAGCGGCTGCATGAAGATCCGCCCCATGACGGAGATGACCGCGATCTTGGTTTCGCCCGCCAGGTAGACGCCAACGCCGCGGCCCGGAGTGCCCGGCGGATAGTTGATCGGGCGCAGCACGCGCGGTTCGCGATCGATGACCGGAATCCCTTCCGCCTTGTCGAAGCCGTGATTCCCGCCCGTGATCACGTCGACCCCGGCCCCGAGGATCTCCTCGACCGAGGCGGGATTGAGCCCGGCGCCGGAGACGGCGTTCTCGCCGTTGGCGATGACGAAGTCGAGTTCGAGTTCTCGTCTGAGCGCCGGCACGAGTCTCGTGATCGCGCGACGACCCGGACTGCCGAAGATGTCGCCGATGAAGAGCAGCCGCATGTAGGTCCTTCCGATCGGCGGATCAACGACTCCGGGCGCACGGTCGCCAAACCGTGGAGAAACGACAAGGGCGAGGCCTGGAAAGAGCCGCCACTCGAATCTGCGGTGTGAGAAGGGCTCTCGAACCTGGCGTCGCCAGGTGGGCGCCTGGCTTCCTCCGTCGTCCTCCCCCTTGCGGAGGCTCAACTAGGGAGGGAGCGTCGGTTCCCTCGTTCAGACTGTTGGCTCGAGAAGCCTGTCCTCATCACCCACAGGGTCGCGGCTCGTCCCAACCCTCGCCCGCGGAGGCCGACCTAAGCCGGCCGTCGGGGATTCTCGGCCCCTCAGTGGGGCGCCTGCAACACCTCTTCCAACCGGGCGCGCATCCGCGTCACTTCGCGACGTGTGCGTCTCGTCACCCCTTCGCCGCGTTCACGCGTCTGTTCGATTTCCTCGGCCAGATTCAAACAGGTCAGCACCGCGAGTCGCTTCAGATCCACCCCTGCGCCCGGCTTCGCCGCTAGCTCGCGGAAACGCGCGTCGACCATGGCGGCCAACGCGGTGATCCGTTCTCGCGACGCACCCCGGATCGAGTACTCGTCGCCGAGGATGCGGACGGTAGTGACGTGTTCGTCTGCGGCCATCGTGGGACGACTCCCGCCTCCTGCCCGACCTGTCAGTGACCGACGCCGAGCGAGTCGACCCGCTCGACCAAACGAGAGAGCCTCCGCACGGTTTCCGCCCTCTCCTCTTCCAGCCTGCGAATCTGGGCGCCTCGGTCCCCTTCGCGCTCCCGCAGGGTAGCCAAGGTTCGCTCCAACTCTTCGCCGTGACGGCGCGACTCCTCCACCTCGGTCATGAGTCGTGCATTCTCGGAGAGGAGCACCTCGATGCGACGCGCCGCTTCCTGGATCCGCTCTTCGAGCAGTTCCAGCTCGTAGAACAGATCGACTTCCATGTCGGTCGAGCGCGACGCCTCCGTCGCAGCTGTAGGCTCCATCAATTCTCCATCTCCGCGCCCGCTGGTCGGTCTCGACCGCCGACGAGGAGTGTTCTAACGCCCAGCGATCAAGACTTACCGACGGTGGAACCGGGGGCGGAACCGGGGGCGGAACCGGGGGCGGAATCGGCGTGCTTGCGGGCCAACTCGACGACCTGCGCGAAGGCGACGACATCTCGGACCGCGAGATCGGCCAGCGCCTTCCGATTGACATCCACCTGCGCCAGTTTCAGGCCGAGGATGAATCGATTGTAGCTCATGCCGTTGATACGCGCGGCTGCGTTGATCCGCTGGATCCAGAGTCGGCGCATGAGCCGCTTGCGCACCTTGCGGTCGCGGTAGGCGAATTGCAGCCCGCGCATGATGTTCTCACGCGCAACCCGGTAGAGCTTACGCCGCCCCTGGAACGCGCCCTTCGACGCCTTGAGGATCGCTTTCTTGCGGGCGTGCCCGGGCACGACTCCTTTTGCTCTTGGCATGATCGGACTCCTGGAAGGCGACCCCGAGACTAGGTCTCGGAACCGCGAGTTGTCGTGCGCGACGGAGGATGGACACAATCGCCCGATCCCGGAGCCGGCACGCGAAGAATTTTCTGACCGACCGGCCTACGCCAGGGCCAAGACTCGCTTGATCCGCTTCACGTCGCAGGCGGCAACGAGCCCGGATTCACGCAGGCGGCGCTTGCGCTTGGGCGCCTTGTCGTAGTTGAGGTGCCGCTTGCCGCAATGCCGACGCTTCAGCTTTCCGGTGCCAGTCAACTTGAACCGCTTCGCCGCGGCTCGATTGGTCTTCATCTTGGGCACGATCGTTCTCCTCGATTGCTCTGACTCGATTTCGACGGGCTCACTTCACGGGCTCACTTCACAGGGCCACTTCACCGGATCACTGCTGGCGCGGACTCGAGAACTCACTCGGGCAACTCATCCTCCAGCTCGGGGAGAAGCGCTGTCTTTTTCTTCGGGGTCGGTCCCGTCGGCTTCTTCGACAGCTCGGCGGTCGCGCCGTCCGGTCCGACCTCGGCCAAGGGAGCGTCGTCGTCCTCCTCGCCCAGCTTGGGCGGCGCCTTCAGGCCCGGCTTCGGCGCGATCATCATGACGAGCGCTCGACCGTCCTGGGATGGGCGCTGCTCGACGTTGGCGACATCCTCGAGTGCGCGGATCACGTCCTCCAAGAGGGCGTAACCCAACTCCGGATGCGAGAGCTCACGACCACGGAAGATCACGGTGACCTTCACCTTGTCGCGCTCCATCAGGAAGTTCCGCGCGTGCTTCATCTTGAAGTCGAAGTCGTGCTCCTCGATCTTGGGTCGGAGCTTCACCTCTTTCACGACGGACTGATGCTGCTTCTTCCTCGCCTTCTGTTCGCGCTTGGCCGACTCATACTTGTACTTGCCGAAGTCCATGACCCGGCAGACCGGAGGACGGGCCTGGCCAGCGACTTCGACGAGATCGAGATCGAGTTCACGCGCAGTCCTCAGGGCTTCGGAGATCGCCATGACGCCGAGCTGATCACCATCCGCGCCGATTACACGCACCATCGGCACGCGGATTCGGTCGTTGACCCGGACTTCGGTTCTTCCCGAGATAGCGTCTTCCTCCCAGTTCTGGTGTTCTGCCCGCCCCGAAAATTCATGGCCACCCATGGACGGGCGCCAAAAAAATAGAGCGGCCGTTCGAGCCGCTCCTCCAACCATGCGCACGCGACCGCAAGCCCCTCAGCGAGCGATCCCCTGGCCGGAGCCCGAGAACAGCCGCGATCGGCGTATTCGGTCGTCGGTGCGTATCGTCGACCTGAGTTGCCTGGCTTCGATCGCTTGCGGGATCGGGCCGGCGTCAGGTGAGAAGCGAGCTTCTACTTGCTGCACCCCGCGGCGGCGGCCCGGTGAGGGGTCGGAGCCACGGCTCTATGTCATTCTTCGCTGTCTTCCCAGTTCCGCTGTCTTCCCAGTTTTTATCGTCACACGAACCGGCAGCGTAGATGGTGGGCGATACTGGAATCGAACCAGTGACCTCTTGCATGTCAAGCAAGCACTCTAACCAGCTGAGCTAATCGCCCTTCCAAACCCCACTGGGAGAGGCAGTCTAGGAACCGACCCCCGGAGTGTCAACGCGCGATTCATTTTGCGTCGGCCCAGCGGCGATCCGTCGTCCGACCGCGGCGGCCACGGCGCGGAGTTGGGCCGCCAGTTGGTCGAACTGATCCGGATAGAGGCTCTGCTTCCCGTCACAGAGGGCGACGTCCGGCATCGGATGGACCTCGATGAGGAGTCCGTCCGCCCCCGCCGCGACCGCCGCGAGCGCCATCGGCCCAACCATCGAGCGGACGCCGGTCGCGTGGCTGGGATCGACCAGGATCGGCAGGTGCGTCAATTCCCGGGCGACCGGGACGGCCGACAAGTCGAGCGTGTTGCGAGTATAGCTGCCGTGCGTCCGGATCCCGCGCTCGCAGATGAGAACGCGATGGTTGCCGCCGGACATGACGTACTCGGCCGACATGAGCCACTCGTCCATCGTCGAGGCCAGTCCGCGCTTCAGCAGGACAGGTCGATCGACGCGACCCAGCGCTTGCAGCAGCGTGAAATTCTGCACGTTTCGCGCTCCGACCTGGAGGATGTCGACGTACCGCATGCAGTCGTCCAACTGCGAGACATCCATGATCTCGCTGACGACCGCCATCCCGAGTTCGTCCGCCGCCGCACGCAGGATCTTCAGTCCCGCCACCCCGAGTCCCTGGAAGCTGTAGGGCGAGGTGCGCGGCTTGAACGCTCCCCCGCGGAGCACGCGCGCGCCGGCCGCGTGCACACGTCGCGCGACCTGGAAGACCTGCTCCTCGCTCTCGACCGCGCACGGCCCCGCCATCAGGAGCACTTCCTCTCCGCCCAGCTCGAGCTCGCCGATGCGGATGCGGGTCTGAGTCGGACAGAGCGCGCGACTGGCCAGCTTGAACTCGTGCGGCAACGCCTCGACGGTCGCGACGCCCGGCAGATCGCGCAGCCGGTTCATGGCGACCGGCTCGCCGCCCGCGATCGCGCAGAGCACGCGGTCTCCCGCGGCGGGCACCCGGTGGACGCGCAGACCGAGCCCCATGAGCTGACGTTCCAGCTGCTGGACCTGCTGTGGATCGGCGTCGGGACGGAGCGTGATCTTCATCGCCGCGCCCCGGGCGGGCGGGCGGTCACCGCGACCAGCGCGTCTCGCGCGCGCCTTCCTCGATCCACCCCACCGAGAGCGGAGTCTCGCCCAGCTCGGTCAGCGCGGCCGAGATCCGGTCGGCGGCGTCGTTCGCGACGACGAGGAGATACCCCAATCCCATGTTGAAGACGCGATGCGCTTCCTCGTCGTCAACCGCCCCGAGGCGTTGCAGCTCGCGAAAGAGCGGCGGGACGGTCCAGGTGGAGCGATCGAAGACGGCGCGGCATCCCTCGGGCAGGATGCGCGGCACGTTCTCGGGGATGCCGCCTCCGGTCAGGTGGATCATGCCGTGGAGCGATGCGTCGCCGAGCAGCGGACGGATGAAAGGGAGATACATCCGATGCGGCGCGAGCAGGAGGTCGCCCCAGGTCTGCTGCGCCTCGGGCACCAGCTCGTGCAGGACGGCGGGTCGTTCTTCCAGCCCGATCGCGCGCCGCGCGAGTGAGTACCCGTTCGTGTGGAGACCGAAGGAGCGCAGAGCGAGAATCCGATCGCCGGCGACGATGCGCGCGCCGTCGACCAACCGATCGCGGGTCACCTCGCCGATGATCGTACCGACCACGTCCCAATCGCCCGGCGCATAAACTCCCGGCATCTCGGCGGTCTCGCCGCCCAGCAACGCACAGCCTGACTCTCGACACGCGCCGGCCATCCCGTCCACCAACTCGCCCACGGTGACCGCGGCGAGTCGGCCGGTTCCGATGTAGTCGAGGAAGAACAGCGGCGTTGCCCCATGCACCAAGATGTCGTTCACGCAATGCGAGACGATGTCGTAACCGGCCCCGCGGAATCGACCGAGCATCGAGGCGATCCGCATCTTCGTGCCGACGCCGTCCATCGAGGCGACGAGGAGCCGATCAGAATCGGGAGCCGGGTAGGCGAAGAACCCGGCGAACGCGCCCGCCCGCGGAAGAACTCGTTCGGTGTGCGTGCTCTCGACCATGGGCAAGAGGCGACGCAGCGCCGCTTGGGCTTCGACGAGATCAACCCCCGCCGCTCGGTATGCCGATCTCGACCCGCCGTCCCCCGCCGTCGCGCTCACCAAAGGTCCCCTCCACGCTCACCAACCCAGTCTTGGCCAACCCAGTCTCGTCCAACTCAATCAGGCCTCGCGGTCCCCCGCGTCCCAGGAATCGTCGACGTCGTACTCGATCGCATCCTCCTCGTGCAGTCTCGGCAAGATCCGGTTGGTCGCGTCCAGGACGGAGAGCGCGATCGCCTCCAGCGGATCGCCCGACTCGAAAACCGTGCCGATCAAGTGCGCCTCGCGCGACCCCTCGAGAAACGCGACGTGGCACATCAAGACGGCCCGACCGGTGAGGCGTCGACGCTCCACCCCGAGCAACTCCCAACTCACTGTCTCGGGGCCGGTCTCGGCGGCGAAGAGACGCTCGATCGCGCTGAGCGTCGCCCGGGCCACGAGTCGCAATTGGTGCCTTCGAATCGCGGCGCCGCGCGCCACCCCGATCAGGACGCGAGCCCCGAGCTCGAGTTCGACCTGCGCCTCCGCGATGCCGCCCTCGCGGTGCATGTTCACGCTACGAAATCGTAGCCGGATTCCTGGCGCCTCGTCGCTCGACTGGAACGGGTCCCGACGCGCGACGGTTCGCGTCGGCGCTTCTTCCCGAATCAGATCGGGCCGGCCCAGTAGGAGAACGGAGGTCGGCGAGAGGGAGATCCTGTGGCGGGTGAAGAGCGCGGTGACGACGTCGCGCACGATCGCCCGCGCGCGGCGGGAATCCGAGACCCCGATCTGGACGTCCCGCACGCTCTCCCCTTCGACTCGTAGTCGTGCGGCGCGGACACCGGGGATCCGCTGTAGGTCGCTCTCGATCGAATCGATCCGAGCGCGCTCCATAGCTGCCTCACTTCCCCTCGTCGGTACGCGGGCGGGGATCGAACTGCGTCATGCGCCAGAGCGCCTCGACGCGCGACTGGACTCGTGTCGGCTCCAGACCGGCGAATCCTCGGACCGAGAACTCCTCGACCACGAACGATGCTACGGCGGAACCGTGCGCGATGGCGCGCCTGAGTGTAGCCTCTTCGAGGGAACCGCCGTGTCGGGCCAACCAGCCGAGGAGCCCGCCGGCGAAGGCGTCCCCCGCGCCGGTCGGGTCCTTCACTTCTTCGACCGGAAAGGCCGGAATGGAGAACCAGCCGTCCTCGGTGCGCACGAGCGCGCCGTGATCCCCGCGCTTGATGACCACGACGCTCGGGCCCAACATCCGGATCCCCTCGGCGGCGCGTAACACACTGGAGCACCCGGTCAGCAGTCTCGCCTCGGAGTCGTTGAGCAAGAAGAGGTCGACGCGCGCCAACACCTCGAGCAACGTCTCACGGCGCGAGACGATCCAATAATTCATGGTGTCCAGCGCGACCAGCTTCGGTCGCTTCATCTGCCCGAGCACCTCGAGCTGCAGGAGCGGGTCGATGTTGGCGAGGAGGACACACGGCGTCTCTCGATAGTCTTCCGGCAGCACAGGGTGAAAGCCCTCGAAGACGTTCAACTCGGTGCGCAACGTCTCACGATCGTTCATGTCCTCGGAGTAGACGCCTTCCCACCGGAACGTCTTCCCTTCGACGGTCTGCAGTCCGCGCAGATCGAGCCCGCGCTCCCGGTAGGTCTCGAGATGCGCCTTCGGGAAGTCATCCCCCACCACCGCGACCATTCGGACCGGGCAGTAGTGCGCCGCCGCGAGGCCGAAGTATGAGGCGGAGCCGCCGAGGCCGTCGTGCATTTCGCCGGCCGGGGTGCGGACCGTGTCGAGCGCGATCGAGCCGACGACGAGAATGGGTAGCGTGGACCCGCTCACGGAGTCGGCGCGCCGCTCGGTTCGAGCCGATCGCGGAGTTCCTCGCGCGGGGCATCCGCCCAGAGACGCTCCAACAAATAGTAGTCGCGTGTCTCCGGCAGGAAGACGTGGGCGACCACGTGCACGTAGTCGACCAGGACCCACTTGCGCTGCGCCCGTCCCTCGACATGCCAGGGGCGCTCGCCTTCCGCGCGCAGGGTCTCTTCGATGTGTTCGGCGATGGCGCGCACCTGGACGTCGCTGCCGCCGGAACAGATGACGAAGAAATCACAGGCCGAAGAGAGGTTCCTCAGGTCGAGGAGCACGACGTCGACCCCCTTCTTCTCCAGCATGAGATCGGCGACGCGACGCGCCAACGCCTCGCTCTCTTGCCGGGGCGGATCCGGCTTTCGACGCGGGGCGCGCTTGGCGCCGCCGGATGCCGCCGCCTTCTTTCGGCCAGGTTCAACTGCTCGTGGAGTCACTCTACGGTTTTCTCGGCCTAATGATCACGTTGCACGGCGTAGGCGACGGCGCGCTCGACTGCATCGAGGAGGCGCGCCTCACCCGGTGTCGCTGAGGCGCGCAGCAGATCGAAGTCGACTTGGGAGAAGGCTTCTTCGGCCAGAGCGCTCGAGCGCGCGCGGCAATACTCGATGGCCCCGGTCGTGGTGAACAGTCCCAGCAGTTCGTCCCACTGCTCGGCGTCGAGGGTGCGGCGCTCGCCGAATTCACGCAGACGGGCGCGCCCCTGCGCGTTGGCCCGGGCATAGGCGTGGATGAACGGTAGAGTGATCTTCCCTTCGACCAGATCGGAGCGCGTGCCCTTGCCGAGCCGCCCTTGGTCGCCGATGTAATCGAAGAGATCATCGGTGATCTGATAGGCCCGACCGAGCAGTTCTCCGAACCGACGCCACCGCTCGACGCCGTCGTCCGGCAGACCCGCGACCAACGCGCCGATCTGCGTGGCCGCGGACATGAGCGACGCAGTCTTCTCGTCGATCAAGCGGAAGTAGTCATCCTCGTCGATGTCGAGATCGCCGCGCTGCTCGATCTGCAGCATCTCACCGATCGACATGCGATAGGTCGTGCGCGCGACGACATGCACGACCTTCGGCAGCCCGCGTTCGATCAGTTCGAGAAAGGCCTTCGTGTAGATGAAGTCGCCCAGGATGGTCGAGACGTACCCGTCATAGAGCGCATTGATCGTCGGCAGCCCGCGCCGGACGAGACTCTTGTCGATGGTGTCGTCATGGATGAGCGTGGCCGTGTGGATCAACTCGATGATGCTGGCGCCGAAGACCGCGTTGGCGTTCAGCGCGCCGTCGAGCGCCGGGCCGCCGCCGGTCCCCATCGGGGTCCCCATCGGGGTAAGGGTCGGCGTCGAACCCGACGACACCCTCGCCGACATCGCGCCGATGCGGGCGACGAGGAGGAGCAGCGTCGGCCGGAAGCGTTTGCCGCGCAGACCACCGAGGTGGGACGCGAGCCCCTGCACCAACCCGATCGGGCTCTCGAAGAAGCCCCGGATGATCTCATCGACACGCGCGAGGTCCGATTCGACCGGTTCTTGGAATGCGCGCAGAGGGAGATCCGCTTCGACCGACCTGAGGAACAACTCCAGGTTCGACTGCGACAAGCCTCTCCCCCTTCTCGACAACGGATCGGGTGGGCGAGCCGCGAGAGCGGCGCGACCCGCACGACGAACCCAGGACGCCGTACGCTAGCACCGCTCTCGAAGAGGTGTCAACGAACGGCCGGGTCGACCTCGCCATGGGCTTGCGCCAATGCGCTGGGAAGTTGCCGCGGATCGAACCGATCCAGCACTGCGCCGGTCGCGAGGCTCTCGTCGAGATCACGAATCTGTCGCGTCCATGCGTTGAATCGAGCCAGATCCGCGGGCGGGATCGGCTCCGCCGGGAGGTTCTTCACCTTCAGCGGATCGATGCGCTTGCCATCCTGGATCAACTCGTAGTGCAGGTGTGGTCCGGTGGCGAGCCCGGTCTGCCCGACGTATCCGATGACCTGTCCTTGCCGCACGCGCGCGCCGGAGTGGACGTCCTTCGCGAATTTCGAGAGGTGGCCGTAGATCGTCTCGGACTTGCCGGCATGACGCAGGGTGATGGCCTTGCCGTAGCCGCCCTTCCAACCCGCCGAGTGCACCGAGCCGTCGGCAACGGCGACGACCGGCGTACCGGCGGCGGCGGCATAGTCGACGCCATGATGGGGGCGCCACTTCTTCAGGATCGGATGGAAGCGACTGCCGAAGGTCGAACTGATGCGCCGATAGTTGAGAGGCGATTTGAGGAACGACTTCCGCAGCGCCTGTCCCTTCATGTCGTAGTGGGCGCCTTTGCGACTTCCATCGAGCTTGAACCAGACCGCCTCGGCGGCGGCCTCCTTGCCGACGTACTCACCGTAGAGGATCTCACCGAATCCGACGCGACGCCCGTTGGCATAGCGTTCCTCCACCAAGACCTCGAAGCGATCCCCGCGGTGGACGTCGGTGTAGAAGTCGACGTCATAGGCGAAGAGGTCGGCCAGCTTGAGCGACAACCGATAGTCGCCGCCCGCGCCGAGGAGCGCTTCGTCGAAGGTGGAGTGCACCTCGCCGCCGAGCTTGCGCAGCCGGATCTCTCGATCGATATCTTCCGGGTAGGCGAGCATCGAATCGTCGCGCGACTCGAAGACGTAGATTTCGTCGTACGAGACTTCCATGCGGAGCTTCTGGAATCGCCCGTACTCATCGCGAGTGACGGTGACCACCTGTCCGGGCTGGAGATTGCGAGGGGAGAAGTACTGGATGCGACGGTTCGCCTCCAGGATCCTACCAATCTCCTGGACGGAGACGCGGTTGCGCATCAGCACGGCGGAGAAGGTATCGCCGCGGCGGACGGTGTCGGAGGCCGCGACGTACACTGGTTCGGTTTCGGCGGCAAGATCCGCCTCCGCCCATTCGGGTCGCGCGTTGTGATCGGAGCTCCGCCCCAGGAACGAGGCGACGACGGCGAGACCGAGACCCAACGTCCACCAGGCCAGGCGTCGTCTCAGCAGTCGCGGAACGAAGGACGCGGAACGGATCTGATCAGGCCGAGGCCTGCTCGAATGCTGATTCGTCGGCGGTACTACCGTCATCCATGGGGTCCTCCCCAGCAGCTGTGCGAAACGGCCCCTTGCTGACCGTGGCGCCCCATGCTGCCTTCTCGGGCGCGCGCCGTGTGCAAACTAGAGGCGGGCAGGAAATGGGTCAATCTCTCATTCCTCTGGCTCTCACCGTCTCTCGGATCACGCGGCCCCTCGTTCGGGCTCTCTAGAGTCGCCGTGGGGCTCGATCGCCCCATCGGCTCGAATGGCGTTCGAGCCCTTCGCCTCGCTGTTCGATTTCGTCGTCGATGACTTCGACCGTTTCGGGAACTCGAGGATGAAGTTCGCGCCCTTCCCTGGTTCGGACTCCACCCAGAGTCGGCCCCCATGGTTCTGCAGGATGCGCTGACAAGTCGCGAGGCCGAGACCATGGCCGGATTTCTTCGTCGTGAACGACGCCTGGAAGACCTTCTCCTGGATCGCGCGCGACATCCCTGGTCCGTTGTCGGCGACCTCGATTCGGACGAGCCCCTGCGGCGCCCGCGCGGTTCGCGTCACGATGCGGGCCGGTTCAGTCCTGCCATCCTTCGCATCGAGCATCGCCTCCGCCGAGTTCTTCAACAGGTTCGAGAGCACCCGGTGCATCTGGTCGGAGTCGCAGTCGACCTCCCCGCACTCGGGATCGAGCTGCATCTCCAGCGCGACATCGGCGAAGACCCTCGACGCTCGCACGAAGTCGACCGCCTTCGTCACGAGCTTGTTGAGATCGGCCGCCGCCAGTTGCGTCTCCTTCGGTGTAAAGTCGAGGAGATCCTTGGCCAACGAACTCATGAGATGGACCTGCTCTTGGATCAAGGTGGCGTCGTTCGTCATCGAGGTCTCTCCGATCCGTTGCGCCTTCGCCTGCAATAGTTGGGTGCGCCCTGAGATCGCCATGAGGAAGTTGTTGATGTCGTGCGCCACGCGCCGCGCCATCTCACCCGCCGCGGCCAGTCGTTCGGTGGCGATCATCTGTTGATGCATCTTCTGCAGCTTGATGTGTTCCAAGTTCTGATTCTTGATGATGAGCAGGGGCAGGAAGAAGAACAGGACGCCGACGTACCCGACACCGAGGAACGCCACGATGAGCAGCGGACTGAGCGAGAAGAGCGCGACCGACGAGATGACGGAGTTGCGGTACGCGTAATTGTTCCGCCAGGTCTCCCAGAACGGCAGCCCACGCTCCAGGGACACCGCTCCGGTCACGAGGAACGTGTTCACGAAGAAGTAGGTCCCGGCCGCGACGAGAATCGCCAGCGCCGTCATCGGTGAGCGAAATGACTCCGTCGTCGTCGGGCCCGGATGCAGCAGCATCCAGGCGCCTCCGCTGAGGAATGCGGTCCAGACCATCTGACCCAAGCTGAAGAGCGTGCGAACTGCATCGCGCTTCTGGATGTAGCGCGTGGCGAGGACGACGGAGACGGCGACGATCCAGAGCGAGAGACCGAGCGGCCAGAGGCAGAGCACGCCGAGGTTCGTGGTCGTCGCCATGCTCTCGGTGGCGGCGCCCGAAGTGGTCTCGAGCCAGAGGAATTCGGCCGCCAGGCTGAAGCAGAGCCACCAGAGGAACGGCCAACTGAGGAGCGCAACGGCGCCGTGTCCCTGCCAGATCAGGATTCCCAGGCCGGTGGAGACGATGCCGAAGACGTAGTAGAGCAGCCGACGGTTCTCGCTGTAGCGCGGGAACAGCCGTGCCAGGATCCCGCCCGAGTCGGGAAGAGTCTCGCCCACCACTTCTGCCATCTCTTGGGGTTTTCGGCCGCGGTGGGCCGAATCTGAAGCGTTTCGGCCCGTTCCGGCTGCTGCCCAGGCGGCTTCCGACGGCCTTGCGACAGTCGGATCCAGAGGAAGTTGGCCGCGAGACCGCACGCGCCCCCCACCACGAGGCCGCCGACGGCGTCGAGCGGATAGTGCACACCGATGTAGATACGCGAATAGGCGATGAGAACCGCCGCGACCAGCGCGCTCCAGCGCCAGACACCACCGACGCGCCACAGGACGGTCGCCGCCGCCGCCGAGTTCGCCGCGTGTCCGGAGGGAAACGAGGGGCTGTGAGACTGCCTGGGCCAGAGCAACCGCACGTCTTCGAGTGCGAAGCAGGGACGGACGCGATCGAACAGATCCTTCAGCAGGTTCGAGCTGAGCTGATCGGCGAGCGCCACCGCCACGATCACGACCAACGTCGCCTCACGCCCGCGCCTCCGCCCGGTCCAACAGAGCAGACCGATCAACAAGGCGAAGAGGGTCGCGCGATAGGGCGGTCGCGAGAGGAACAGGTAGAACGTATCGAGCGCCGGAGTATGCCATCCGTCGTTGATCAGTCGGAAGAGCGCGACGTCGAATCGCTCCAGGCCATCCAAGGTCAACTCTCGCGCGATCGGCTGTTAGACTGCCGCCCATGAAACCGACCCCGACCCTCGCGCGTCTCGAATCGTCGCCGCCCGGACACTTCGCGCGCAGCGGCGCGGCCGTGACCGAGCGTCGCGAAGGCGTCAGTCCCGCTCCCTACGCATCGCTCAATCTCGGACGATCGGTTTCGGACGATCCCGAGCGGGTGACCGAGAACGAACGGCGAGCGTTGGCGTCGCTTCGGCTGGAGGATCGCGTGGCTCGCCTCCGTCTGGAACACGGCGCGCAGATCCTTCTGGTGCGAGATCCGGGACTGCACGGACCCGCCGACGCGCTGATGACCTCCGATTCGTCGCTCGTCCTCTGGTTGACGGTGGCCGACTGTTACCCCGTGGCGCTGGAGGCGGGCGAGTGGCGAGCGCTCGCGCATTGCGGTTGGCGCGGCGCGGCGGCCGGCTTGGCCGAAGCGACGGCGGCGGCGCTCTCGCACGCGGCCGAACTCTCCCCCGCCGAGATCCGCGCTTGGATCGGACCGGGCATCGGCGCCTGTTGCTACGAGGTCGGTCCCGAGGTGACCACGCAGTTCTCGGCGCGCGCCTTCACGGTCGACCCGGCATCGGGACGTGCGCGCCTCGACCTGCGCGGCGACCTGCGCGATCGACTGCGTGAGGCCGGACTCCCGGACGAAGCGATCGCCGTCTCCGCGGCTTGCACCTCGTGTGAACGGGAGCGTTTCTTCTCGCACCGCCGGGACGGGTTCCCCTGCGGCCGGATGGCCGCAATCGCCTGGGCGCATCAACGCGACGCGGCTCCGAGCACGTCCTCGTAGAGTCGCTCGTAGGTCGCCACCACGACATCCTGCGCGAAGTGATCGATCACCCGGCGGCGCGCGGCGGCGGCCATCTTCGCGTGGAGCCCGGGATCGGCGAGCAGACCGATCCCGAGCAGCCCCATCTGTTCCACCTGGGTGGGATCGACCAGATACCCGGAGACGCCGTGCTCGATCACCTCGACCGTGCCGCCATGCGACGTCGCGATGACGGGCACGCCGCAGGCCATCGCCTCCAGCGCGGTCAGTCCGAAGCTCTCATGCTGACTCGGGAGCAAGACCAGATCGGCGGCGGCGAGTAGTTCCTCCATCCGGTCCTGCAACCCGAGGAAGGAGACCGATGATTCCAGGCCGAGCCGACGCACCTCCTGTTGGGCCGGCCAGCGCTCCGGCCCGTCGCCCACGAAGACGAGTCGCGCCGGGATCTGAGCGCGGATCCGCGCGAAGGTCTCGATCACCGTCGGGATGTTCTTCACCGGACGGAAGTTCGAGGCATGGAGGACGATCTTTTCGTCGGGCCCCGCCAGATGGCAACGCCCGCTCGTTGCTTCACGGGGACGAAATCGCTCGGTGTCGACGAAGTTGGGAATGACCTGGATCTCGCGCTCGACCGCGAACGACTCGATCGTACGGTCGCGCAGCCAACCGCTGACCGTCGTGACGCGATCACTCTTCTCGATCGAGAAGCGCACCACCTTCTGGAACGACGGATGCGACCCGACGAGCGTGATGTCGGTCCCGTGCAACGTCGTGACCGTCGCGAGCCGGCGCGGACCCAACATCTCGCGGGCCAGGAAGGCGGCGGTGGCGTGCGGAATGGCGTAGTGGGCGTGGAGCACGTCGAGTCCGTGGGTCTCGGCCACCTCGGTGATCTTGACCGCGAGGCTCAGCGTGTAGGGCGGGTGATGGAAGACCGGATAATTCTCCGTCTGTACTTCGTGGAAGAAGACATTCTCCTCGTACCCCTTGAGGCGCACCGGCAGGGCGTAGGTGATGAAGTGGACCTTCCAGCCGCGGTGGGCGAGCGCCAGGCCCAGCTCGGTCGCGACGATGCCGCTCCCTCCCGAACTCGGGTAACAGACGATTCCGAGCGTGCGCGCCGCCATCATTCCTCCGGATTGGTCTCGAGCGACAGGATCGCCGTCGCGTTCGACCCGTCCGCCAGTCGACGCGCCAGGTCTTCATCGGCCGTCTGGAGGAGCGCGTCGGCGAATCCATCCGCTCCCCACGACCATGGAGTCACGCAGGAGAGCACCCGCTCCTGCCCGCGTTCGCGCGGACGCACCAGGTCCCGCCAGTTGGCCAACCACGGTGTTCGACGCAACGCGCGCTGGCGCAGTTTCGACTCGAGTCCCTCGCGGAGGCGCTGCGTCTGGTAGTCGGCTTTCCCGCGAGCCGACTCGGCCAGTTGCACCAGACTCGGGTCGACCGCGGCGAGTTGCTCGGCCAGGCGGAGCCACTCCTCGTTGCGGGCCGCTCGGAACCGCTCGATCTCCTCCAGCAGCGGCGATTCGGCGTCGGCGGTGATCCTGGATGCGACGAACGCGTCGGGGTCCCCCACTGCTCGCTCGGTCTCCGAAGCGCCCATCGCACTCGCGACCGCGGCCGGGAGCAGGACGAGCTGTGCCCGCGGCCAAGAGATCGGTTCGGCGACCTCGGCCACCGCATAGACAGGGCCGAGTTGCGCGCGGTAGCGCATCTCAGATGGTCCGCCCACGGTCGCAACATTGGGCAGCAACCAATCCTGCAGCACCGGCCGGAGCACCGCGTTCGGCGCCAGGAGATCACTCCTCTCGGGGACGCCCACCAGGGGCTCACGTCGGCCGTCTCGCACGATGAAACGCGCCCGCAATCCGACGTCAGGTTCGAACGCCGGCTCGGCGCCGTGTGCGATCGCGTCGACAGCGCCCTCCTCGAGCAGCCGCGGCAGCACGCTCTCCCACACGCGTGAACGGAGAAACGGCTGCGCCGCGCGAAGCACCGGCTCCGACCCACCGTCGAGACAGAGGAACGACCGACCCGGGAGGAGTCGATGGAGAAGCGCCGCCTGGAACTCTCCCCAGTCGCGAGCGGCGGCCACGACCGGCGCCGTCGCCGCCGCGAGGCGACTCGCGGATGCCGGCGGGAGGAGAGCCGCGAGCCGCTCCAGCGCGAGCGACTGCCGGCGCGCGTCGAGCCCGCCGATACAGGTTCCGCTCGGCGGGGTCGCGTCATCGCGCACCGAGACGAGACGTCCATCGCCTCGGGCGCACCAACCGCCGGAGACCTCGCCGAAATCCGAGTCGTCTCCCACCAGCCAGAAGATCGCCAACGTGGGCCGCCCCGTCGTTCGCTCCAACCATCCCGCCAAGGAGATCGCGCTGGCCAGTTTGTAGATCGTGTAGAGCGGACCGCCCAGAAGCGCTGGTTGTTGTCCCGTGACCACGACCTGACCGTCGCCGCGAAGGATCGAATCCCAGCGCGCGCGCATCGCCGGGTCGGCGCCCAACCGCGAGTTCCACTCGAAGAGACTGCCGCCGAGTTCCCCCGGCAGCGCGAACTTCGGCGCCCTCGGCGCGGTCAGCGCGGCCGCGGCCGCGGCCGCCGGGAGAACCGCCGTCCTGCGGCGAAGCGCGTCCCTCGCTCGGATCCCGAGGGTGTGGCCCGCCGACGATTGCGACCAGATTGCGCGTCTCACATCGATTCCCTTCGCGTCGCGAGCACGAGGCACCGGAGCGACTCACCCGATACGAACGGACCACCGTCGTAGTCCCCCCAGATCGACCGAACGGTGAATTCCGCCCGCTCGACCAGCCCGACGAGTTCGTCCCGCGAGTAGAGCCGCACTCGTTCGAAGTGTCGACGTGTGCTGACGCCCCGAGTGACCGAGACTTCTTTCATGACGAACGGCCCGGTCGGATCGATCCAGCGTCGTTCAGCGACCTGCGCCCCGTCCACCGAACGCGACGACGAAGGGGTGAGGCCGGCCTGCACCTGCACCGCGTCGAAGAAGTCGAGGACGAAGAGTCCGCCGGAACCGAGCACGCGCGCGATCTCCGAGAGGACGACCGCGTCCTCTTCACGCGTCTCGAAGTACCCGAAGCTGGTGAAGAGCAGCACGACCCGACGGAGCGAGCGGGTGCGAAACGGCAACTGTCGCATATCGCCGCGGACCAGGGGTCGCCCGGCGTCCTGAGCCGCGGAGAGCAGCGGGAGCGAGAGATCGCAGCCCACCGCGGTGACCGATCGAGGCGCCGCGCGCAGAAACCGTCCGCCGCCGCAGGCCAGATCCAGGACCGGCCCTTCCCAACCATGCGCGCGGTCCACGGCCGCCACGAGACGGGCCGCTTCGCTCTCATCTCGGTGCGCGTAGCGCGCGAGGTAGTCGTCGTCGAAGGCGGCTTCGAACCAAGGCCTCGGATGGGTCGGATGTCGCGTCGATTTGGTCATGCCAGCCGCAGGATACCGGGAGGCTGCGGGCGCTTCATCCGCGGATGTCGCGCGAGAGTGCGAACAGTTCGCGGAAGGCGCGCGCGATCACCCCGAGATTCGCGCCAGTGGCGGCGCCGTGAAGGCGCGGAAAGTGCCCGACGCCGACCTCGCCGATGCGGGCGCCGCGTCGCCTGGCGCGCGCCAGGATCTCGACATCGATGAGGGCGCCTTCCGAACGGAGCGGTAGATCGCGCACGAATTCCGCTCGGTACAACTTGAACGCGCAGTCCACATCGCGAAACGGCAAGGCGAAGAGCGCGTGGACGAGCCGATTGAACGCCCAGGCGTTCAGCTTGCGTTGAGCGGAGTCTTTTCGGTCGCGTCGATAGCCGGTGACAATGTCGAATCGATCGACCAAGGGGACGAGGAGAGCGAGGTCCTCCAAATCGAATTGGTTGTCGCCGTCGGTATAGAAGATCCAATCGAACCGCGCGGCGCTCAGCCCCGAGCGGAGAGCCCCGCCGTAGCCGCGATTGCGAGAATGGCGGACGACCCTGACCTCGGCGTGTCGCTCGGCGAGTTGGTCGGCCAGCTCCCCGGTGCGGTCTCGGCTGCCGTCGTCGACCAGGATGATCTCGAACCGACGCGCATACCGAGGCAGGATTCGCAGCGCGCGGGAGGTCGCTTCCTCGATGTTCGCCTCTTCGTTGTAGAGAGGATAGAAGAGCGAGAGTTCGTTCAGCATCCCTTCCCCTTCGCTGCGATCAGAGCCGGATTCCGGCCGTGCCATCGAACCGCACTGTCTCGCCATCCGTCGCCAGATCGAGGCGGAGAACCTGGACGAAGGGGAGGACGACGCGCAACCCGACTCCGCCGCCGCCGTGGCCGCGCACTCGACCCCGAGCCAGATCGGCGCCGTTCCAGATCGCGCCGAAGTCCGCGAAGATCGCGCCGTCTACCGTGACGTCGACCTGACCGCGCTTCCCCGGAAGCGTGAAGCGCCGCGGCGCGAGGAGCGGAAACTGGTGCTCGAGCCAGGCGATCCATCGGCTGTCGCCGCCGAAGCGTCCGCTCGGGTATCCGCGCAGGGTGCTCGATCCGCCGAGCGCGAGCCGAAGGTAGAGCGGCACCCGCCCTTCGCTCCAGGTGGCGCGCGTCGCCGCGGTGAGGCCGCTCTTCTCTCCGGTGCGCAGGACTCCGAGCAGATCGAGCTGAGCGCGCCAGAAATCGGTGTCGCCGCCGAGCGGCCCTCCGTGCCGGGTCACGGCGGCGGCGGTGCGCACTCCCCCCGTCGGACGCGCCCGATACAGGCGTGAGTCGCGGAAGGCCCCGACCTCGAACCAGCGGTGATCGTCTCGCTCTCGCCTCGGCGGATCGGGATCGTCGCGAGACAGCGGTTCGGTCTCGACTCGCTCCCATCCGGGGCTGAGGCGCACCCCTTCCCCCCGCGCGGCGCCCGGCGCGATGCTCAGCGCGACCCCGCCGCGGCGATCGAGGATGCGCTCGGTCGACTTCTTCCGCTCACTCACGAAGACGGCGCCCGAGAAACGGAGTCGTCGACCCTGCACCCAAGGCGCTGCATAGGAGAGATCCGCGACCGTCTCACCACCGAAGCGGGCGGAGATCCCGAGCGCATCGTGGCGACCGCGAAAGTTCTCCTCCTGCAGAAACGCTCCGTAAACCAGTTGATTGTCCTGGTCGAGCTCGAACAGCGGCAGGAGGAGCAGCGTCGGCCGCTCGCTCAGTCGGTAACGGATGACCGGCGCGTACGAGAGCGAATCCCGCAGGATCTCGAACTCCACCGAGGAGAAGAGACCGAGATCGAGCAGGCTCAGCCGATCGTCGCGGATCGCCAGCGTGTCGACGTGCTCTTCCTCCGTGCAGGTCAATTCGCGACGGACGACTTCGGGTTGGGTTCGCTCGAGGCCGACGATCTCGACGCGAGCGACCGGGGCCAGGCGCCAGCCGAGCGAATCGGGCGGCGACGACGAAGCGAAGACGAACGCCGCCAGCCATCCCGGCGCGTGCGCCGCCGTGCAGCGCGGGAAGCGCGGGAAGCGCGGGAAGCGCGGACCTAGCGGAGGAATCAGCGCCGCGGATCCGGCTTGGTGTACGAACCGCCGGGGTTCGAGTTCTGCGCCTCGGTCTCGGAGAGTCCGCGTACGAAAAGGGCGAAGGCCGCGACGCCGGCGCCGGCCAGGAAGGTCTTGCCGGGATCGCGCTGGTTGATCTCCACGTGATCGACGCGCTCGCGCGAGAAGGAACGCACACGACGCCGCTCCTCGAAAGAGATCGAGCCGGAGCCTGGATCCTCGCGCTCGATTTGATAGACGGTCTCGCCGTAGACGCTGTCGGAGTCGACGCGCAGATGGTCGAATGAGTACTCGAGACCGTCGGTCGTGATCAGCCGCGCCTTGTCCAGCGAGTCTCCGGAGGTGAGATCTTCCTTGGACATCTGAAGCGAGGTGGCGCAGCCCGCGGAAGCGATCCAGATCGACGCGGCGCAAAGTGCGAGGACCGGCGTCGCCTGGACCGAAGCTCGGGTTCGTTCGCCTGATCGCTGAGTCGACATGTCGTCCGCCTCTCTGGTTCTCGCCCCCCGGCGCGCGTCTACCGGCGGAGCATACCAACCGGAGCCGCGATCCGATCCATCCTTGGTCAATCCGGGCGGTGGGACGGCGGATGTCCTCCGGCCAGATCCTCCCGCCACCGGTGGAGGAGGGCGAGCGCTTGCCAGGGGGACATCCGGTCGAGTTCCAAGTCGGCAAGCGCGCGCACGAAGGCGCCCTCGGGCCGACCGAAGAGATCGAGTTGCTCTGACCCGGTCGAAGGCCCAGTCGAAGGCCCAGTCGAAGGGTCGATCGGAGCCGTGTCCGGAACCAGGCCGGGCGGCGCCGAAGGCGCCGTCTGGGACGCCCCTCGCTCCAGACTCGCCAGGACCTCCCTCGCTCGCGCCACCACCGGTTCAGGGACACCCGCGAGACGAGCGACCTGGATCCCGTAGCTGCGGTCCGCGCTCCCCTCGCCGATCTGGTGGAGGAACACCACTTCGTCGCCCCATTCCTTGACGAGGACGTTGCGGTTGCGAATGCCGGCGCCGGGAGTCGCGAGCCGCGCCAACTCGTGGAAGTGCGTCGCGAAAATCGTGCGCGGCCGCGCGCCCGCCGGATCGGCCAGCGCCTCGGTCACTGCCCAGGCGATGGCGAGGCCGTCGTAGGTGGACGTGCCGCGCCCGACCTCATCGAGCAGGACGAGACTGCGCGCGGTCGCGTGTCTGAGGATCCGGCTCGTCTCGATCATCTCGACCAAGAAAGTCGACTGACCGCGCGCCAAGGCGTCCTGCGCGCCGACGCGGGTGAAGATGCGATCGACGAGACCGATCTCGGCCGACTCCGCCGGCAACGACGAGCCGAGCTGCGCCAAGACCACGAGCAGCCCGACTTGCCGTAGGTAGGTCGACTTCCCCGCCATGTTGGGTCCGGTCAGCACGATCAACTGGTCTTCTCCGCGATCGAGCCGCGTGTCGTTGGGGACGAATCGATCGCGGCCGACCGCCGCCTCCACCACGGGATGTCGCCCCGACAGGATCTCGATCGAGTCGCCCGAGGTGAGACGCGGACGCACCCAGCCGTGGCGCGCCGCGCTCTCGGCCAGAGTCTGCAGGAAGTCGAGTTCCCCGAGCGTCCGCGCCAGCTCCTGCATCGCGGCGGTCGCCTCCCGCAAGCGAGTGCAGAGCTCCAGGAACAGCGCGCGCTCGCGACGCTGCTGATTCTCCTCGGCGCTGAGCAAGCGTTGTTCGAAAGCCTTCAACTCGGGCGTCAGGTAGCGTTCCCCCCCCGCGATCGTCTGCTTGCGCTGGTAGTGCGGAGGCACCTTCGACGCCTGCGACTGCGAGACTTCCAGGTAGTAGCCGAAGACACGATTGAATCCGACCTTGAGCGTCGCGATCCCGGTTCGCGCGCGTTCTTCTTCTTGCAGCCGCGCGATCCATCCCTTGGCGTCGCGCGCCAGGGAGAGCAACTCGCTGAGTTCCGGATCCCAGTCGTCGCGGAACACGCCTCCCTCCACCAGCGACGTCGGCGGCTGATCGACCAACGCCGCCTGCAACAAGTCATGCAAGGGCGCGATGGCCGAGAGATCGGGAGTCGGCAGCGCCGACTCGCCAGCGTGGACCAGCACCAGACGCGCCAGCTCCGGCGCCGCCGCGAAGGTGGTGCGGAGCGCGCCGAGATCGCGCGGGGTGGCGCGGTCACAGTGCAGCCGCGCCAGGATCCTCTCGGCGTCGCCGGTCGAACCGAGGAGCGTGCGCAACGGCGCGCGAAAGGCGTCGCGGCGCAACGCCTCCACCGCCGACTGTCGCGCCTCGATCGCGGAAAGGTCCACCAACGGCCGCCGCAGCGCCGAGCGCAGTCGTCGGCCCCCGGCGGCAGTCACGGTGTGATCCAACACCCCCAGCAACGTCGCGCCTCGCGGCGCTCCCGGCATCGATTCGAGGATCTCCAGACTCCGGAACGTCGCCTCATCCAGAGCCAGGTGACTCTCGACCCGAATGCGAACCGGTGGGCGGAGATGGCCGAAGGCCGACTGCTTCTGCTCTCGCGCGTACTCGTAGAGGGCGCCGGCCGCCGCCACGCCCGGCCCCAGGTCGTCACATTCGAACGGCTCGAGACTCACGACTCTGAAGTGCTCCAGCAACAGTCGCTCCGAGCGCTCGCGTGCGAATCGCCAGGCGTCGAGCGACGTGCGGAAGACGCGGGCCGAGAGCCCCGCCTTTGTCGCCAAGGTCTCCGACCACTCGCGATCGCCCTCGGCGAAGACCACTTCGGACGGCGCGCATCGCTCTAACTCGAGTGCGGCGTCTTCGCGGGTCAGATCTCCCACGCGGAACTCGCCGGTCGAGATGTCGAGCACGGCCAGTCCCACGCGCGCGCCGTCGGGCCGCAGCGCCACAACGAAGTTGTTCTCATCCGACGAGAGCAGCGAATCACCCAGCGCGGTGCCGGGAGTCAGGACCTCGACTACTTTTCGCTCCAGGAGTTTGCGGCCCGGCGCCGACTCTTCGACCTGTTCGCAGACGGCGACGCGATGTCCCGCGCGCAGGAGCTTGGCGATGTACGGTTCGGCCCCGTGCCACGGAAATCCGGCCAGCGGGATCGGATCCGAGTCGGCAGGGTTGCGCGAGGTGAGCGCGACACCAGTCTCTCGCGCGAGGAGCTTCGCGTCGTCGTAGAAGGTCTCGTAGAAGTCGCCCATGCGGAACAAGAGGACCGCGCCCGGGTGCGCCGACTTGGCGCGGTGGTACTGCACCATCATCGGAGACTCGGACGGCGACGTCTTCGATCGCCGGCCCGACCGCTCGCTCATCTCGACCGATTTCCTCGGGGTCGCGCGGCTTCGTCGATCACCGGCCGTCACCGGCGGACGCGGGATCCACTTTCACGACGTTGTAGTCGAGTCCGCGGCAGAGTCGCTCGGCCAGTTCCTCGGCCGCTTCCTTCGTCGCCTCGCGCCCCAGCCGGAGGCGATAGATCTCACGTCCCCGCGCATCCTCGCCACGCTCCATGCGCACCGACAACCCGCGCTCGACGAGTCGCTCGAGTTCGCTCCGCGCGCGGTCCGGTTCGTGATGCGCGCCCAACTGCACGACAAAGTAGGGCGCGGCATCGACTCGCGCCTCTCCCGCTGCGGCCGCGGGCGACGTCGTGCGATCGACCGACCTTCGCGTGGCGCCCGATCCCGGCCCGTCCTCGCCGGAGAGCGCCTCCAGAGCCGCCGCCGCCGCTCGCTCCTCGGCGGCGGCGGCCGAATCGGCCGGCGACAGGCCCGGGGCGGCGCCTTCGGGGGTCAGCTCGCCGTCCAGTCGATCGGTCGCATCCCAGGAGGCGACGAGCGCTCGTTCCGCGCTCCGGGAGATCCGCGGCTCCCAACTCCGCACCGTCCTCCAGTCGAGACCGAGCCCACCCCCGAGTTCCGCCGAAGCACTCAGCACCAGGGCGACTCGGTAGTAGACCGGAGCGAGGCAACGCAGCCGCTCGGCCGCCCCCTGCGCCGCCAGGTAGCGCCGCAACGCCTGCGCCGGGTTCCCACGGCGCAGATCGGAGTCGCCCTCGGCCAAGAGCGCCAGGACATCGCTGGTCGACGAGGCGAGATCAGGGTCATCCAGTGGAAGAGGTTCGAGTTCCAGCAGATTGCGGCACTGCCGGATCCAGAATCGGACCTGCGCGCGCGTCTCGGGGCTCGCCGCGAGGTTTCGGGCGGCCTCGAAGAACTCCGACGCCTCTCGGTACGCTTCGATCCCGTAGTGGTACTGGCCGAGCCAGAGGTAGGCGCGCGCCTGGATCTCGGGATCCGACCGATCTTCCGCGACGTCCCGCACCCGGGCGAGAGCCTGGTCGGCGTCCCCGATCCGGCGGGCGGCCTCGAACGCCTCGGCCGGTGTGTCGGGCAGGAGAGCGTCGCGAAATCCGCGGAGAAGTCCCTCGCGCGGCGGCGGCGCTCCAGATGGAGAGGCATCCTCCAAGACACGCTCTTCGACGGCCTCCTGCCCCATGGAGTCGAGCGAGAGGCAGCCCAGGAGGAGCAGTGAAAAGCAGAGTGCCGCCGCGAGACGTCGCGGTCGCGGAGCCCCGATCGATTCTCTCGTACGGCCCCCTCGCTCCGCCCCCGGCGACATGTAGACGGAGCGGGACTCCGTGAGGAGTCCCGCTCTTGCTCGAACCATTCGCCAACCCATTCAGCCCGGCCTGACGTCGAACTCAGGCGTCGGGCTCGTCCATTCCTTCGTCGCCGTCCTTGCGCGACTTCGCCTTGGGCTTGGTCGGATCGGTCGAACCCTCTTCCGGCTGCACCGTCGCCCGCTTCGGAGAGTACTTCGCGACGAACTCTTCGTTCACGGTCGGATCCTGCTCGCTCAGCCACGCCTTGACCGAGAGAACCATGCGGTGGTTCGCCAGGTCGATGCGCGTGAGCTTGGCGTCGAGCAGATCGTTCTCCTGGAAGTGCTCTCCCGGGTGCGCCATGTTCTCGATGCCGATCTGGCCGGCCGGGATGAATCCCTCGACCTCCTCGTCGACGAGCACGATGGCGCCCTTGTCGATGACCTTGAGCACCTTCGCCTGCACGTCCGAGTTGGCGGGGTACTTCTCGACCAGGCGCGGCCACGGATCTTCCTGAGCCTGCTTCAGGCCGAGCGAGATCCGACGGTTGTCCTTGTCGATGTTCAGCACCTTGACGTCGACTTGTTGACCCTTCTTCAGGATCTCGGACGGATGGTTGACCCGGCGCGTCCACGAAAGGTCGGAAATGTGGACGAGTCCATCGATGCCGTCCTCGAGTTCGACGAAGGCGCCGAACGTGGTCAGGTTGCGCACCTTCCCCTTGATCGTGAGCCCGAGCGGGTACTTCTCGTCGAGCGTCAACCAGGGATCGGGCTCGACCTGCTTGAGGCCGAGCGAGATCTTCTCGTTCTCCTTGTCGACCTTGAGGACCATGCACTCCACCTCCTGGCCTTCGACCAAGATCTTGTTCGGGTGGCGGACATGCTTGGTCCAGGACATCTCGGAAACGTGGATGAGCCCCTCGACCCCCTTCTCCAATTCGACGAAGGCGCCGTATTCGGTGATCGAGACGACGCGGCCGGTCACCCGAGTACCGACGGCGAACTTCTCCTCGACTCGCTCCCACGGGTACTCCGCGAGCTGCTTGAGACCGAGGCTGATCCGCTCGCGCTCCGGCTCGAATGAGAGCACCTTGACGTCGACCCGCTCGCCCACCGAGAGAACTTCCGAGGGATGCTTGATCCGTCCCCAGGAGATGTCGGTGATGTGGAGGAGACCGTCGATGCCGCCGAGATCGATGAAGGCGCCGAAGTCGGTGATGTTCTTCACATAGCCCGAGCGGATCTGCTGCACCTGGAGCGTGCGGATGATCTCTTCCTTCGCCGTGGCGCGCTCCTCTTCGAGCACGAGACGACGCGAGACGACGATGTTCCGCCGACGCTTGTTCAGCTTGATGATCTTGAAATCGAGCGTCTGACCGAGCATGCCGTCGACCGCTTGCGGCGGACGGAGAGCGATCTGACTGCCGGGGAGGAACGCCTCCACTCCGAAGAGATCGACGACCGCGCCCCCCTTGATCTTCCGCTGGATCCGGCCCGGGACCACTTCGCCCTTCTCCGCCGCGTCACGCACCCTGTCCCACACCTTGACGAAGTCCGCGCGCTGCTTGGAGAGCACGACCAGACCGTCTTGGTTCTCCATCTTCTCCAGGAAGACGTCGATCTCATCGCCCACCTTGACCGCGTCCAGGTCGGTGAACTCCGAGAGAGGAATGACGCCTTCGGACTTGAATCCGATATCGACCACGACTTCGCTGGCGTCGACGCGGAGGATGCGCCCGCGGAGGATCTCGCCCTCCTCCAGGTTCTTCATCGACTCCTCGTACATGTGGAGCATGTCGTCGATGGCGCCTTGGTCGCGGTCGTCCTCGTCGTCCTGGTTCACGATGATGGAGATGGCCGCCGGTCGGGTCGACGGCGTCGGATCCGGCGCGTCTTCGATGATGGCGCCGCCGCCTTCGGCGAAGCTGCGGTGACCGTCGTAGCCGCGATGGTCACCGCGATCGCCGCGCTCACCGCGATCACCGCGGCGCGGGCCTGGACCGGGTTGGGAATGCGAGTTGTCGGGGCGCTCTTCGAACATGGGTGTGTGGGTTTCCTTTTCGGGTCGCGAGACGAATGGGAAGAACAGAGCGTACTTCCCGGTTGCTGGAACGGAACGGGGAGTATACGCGCGTCAGCTTGCGACTCAATCCGAGAGTTCGGGCGGCGTCGGCGGCGCCAGCGCGGCGATCGCGGCGAAAATCTGCTGCGACACATGGGAGTACTGCGCGCGGCGCGCGCTCCCACGCGGAAGACTCTCGAAGACGAGCGGCGGCCCGTAACGCACTTGAATCGGGATCCGCCGGAAGAGCGTGCGCCGAGGCTCCCAAGCCGATGCCACATGCACCGGCACCACCGGGACCCCGGATTCCAGCGCGAGGAGCGCGATTCCCTCTTTCGGCTCGCCCAACCCGGGCATCCGCATCCGCGTCCCTTCGGGGAAGACGAGCAGCGCCCCGCCGGAGCGTACGATCTGCATCGCCGTCGCCACCGCGCGGCGATCGAAGGCCTCGCGGTCGACCGGGAAACCTCCGCTGTCGCGAATGATCGCGCCGAGGATCGGAATCTCGAAGAGCTGTCGCTTGGCGAAGTAGCGCAGCTCGCGCGACAGACCGGCGCCGACGATCGGCGGATCGAGGTACGACTTGTGATTCGCGGCGAGCAGCACCCCCCCGGTCGCCGGCAAGTTTTCGACCCCGGAGTAACGGAGGCCGAAGACGCACCGAACGAAATTGCGGATCAGCCATTGTTCGACCCGGTAGCGAAGTCTGCGCCGCGGCGTTGTCGCAACGTCGCTCATCGATCGACCTCCTCAGAGTGATCACTCCCGCCCGTTCGCGCGCGCCACGCCGCCACGATCACGTCGACCTGTTCCTCGATGGTCGTATCGCTCGTGTCGACCACGATCGCATCCTCCGCTCGGACGAGCGGCGACTCCGCGCGAGTCGAGTCACGGGCGTCACGCTCCGCGATCTCCGAAGCGACGCGCTCCGCTTCCTGCTCGATTCCGCGCGCCTGCAGATCGAGCTGTCGTCGCGCGGCGCGCACGTCGAGCGACGCGGTGAGGAAGACCTTGAGCGACGCCTCGGGGAAGACGACGGTGCCGATGTCCCGGCCCTCCACGACGAGCGGCCCGAGTGCTCGCGCCGCCCGCAGGAGCGAGCGAACCCGCGCGCGCACCGTCGGCCGCGTGGCGATTCGCGACGAGAAAGCGGAGACCGCCGGCGTGCGGATCTCGTCCGCCACTTCGCGCCCGTCCAGATAGACGCGAAACGCCTCGGCCGATGGTTCGACGCTCAGATCGAGCCGCGCCACCGCGGCGTCGAGCGCCGTGTCGTCATCCTCGTGGATGCCGGCCTGACGCAGTGCGAGCGCCACCGAGCGATAGATCGCGCCCGAATCGACGTAGGAGAATCCGAGTCGACGCGCCACCGACGCCGCGCTGGTCGTCTTGCCGGTCCCCGCCCCGCCGTCGATGGCGATGACCGGGTGCAGCCGATCGCGCTTCTCTCGCCCTCCGCTTGGTCGGCTCGAGCCCATCCCTCATCCGCCCGAGGTGGTGAGCGCGCCCAGCCGCTCCACGAAGTCGGGATCGCTCGTCGCGATCATCGCCTGCGAATCGATCGCGACGACACCGTCGGCCGCCAGTCGGGCCACGAGCGCGGTCATCGCGAGACGGTGGTCCCCCGCGGTTTCGACCGCGCCGCCTCGGAGCCGCGCGGGCCCTCGCACCGCGAAGGCGTCGGACTCTTCGACCACGGGGACGCCGAGCGCGCGGAGCAGCGCACAGCTGCCGCGCAATCGGTCCGACTCCTTGATCCGCAATTCGGCGAGGCCGCGAAACCAGGTCACACCGTCGGCCTGCGAAGCGGCCAACGCGAGGATCGGGACCTCGTCGATCAATCGCGGCATCTCTCCGGCGCCGACCTCCGTCGCGACCAACCGACTTCCGCGGATCCGGATCGTCCCGACCGGCTCCGGGCCGTCCGTCGACGACGGGCTCACGGAGATGTCCGCCCCCATGCGTTGGAGCACCTGGAGCGCCCCCGTGCGCGTCGGATTCAACCCCACATCTTCGATCGTCAGGTCGCTCCCTTCGAGGATGGCGGCGGCGACGACGAAGAAGGCCGCGGCGGAGAAGTCGCCCGGGATGCGCCACTCGAACGGACGCAGACGCGAAGCCGCGCGCAGCGTCACCTCACGATCCCTCACCTCGACATGGGCGCCCAACCACTGGAGCAGGCGTTCGGTGTGATCGCGCGATCTCTCGGGTTCGCGGATCGTGATCTCCCCGCCGCGAAGTCCGAGCCCCGCCAGCAAGAGGGCCGACTTGACCTGCGCGCTCGCCACGGGCGAATCGTGGCGGATCGGTCGCAGCTCTCCGCCGCGAATCGCGAGAGGGGCGAGCTCCCCGGCTCGCGCCTCGATCCGCGCGCCCATCTCTCGCAGCGGCGCGGTCACTCTCCCCATCGGCCGTGCGCGCAACGACGCATCGCCGGTCACGATCGACAAGAATGGGAAGGACGCCGCCACGCCCGCCAGCAGGCGCATGCCGGTCCCGGAGTTGCCTAGATCCAAGACATCCTCGGGCTCGCGCCAACGCGTGGGCCCACCCTCGATGCGAACGGATCCTCCGGAGGCCGTGATCGGAAGGCCGAAGCGACCGATCGCGCGGAGCGTCGCCCGGCAATCCGCTCCGTCATTGCCGCCTTCGATCCGGCTCTCCCCCTCGGCCAACGCCGCCAGCAGATAGGCGCGGTGGGTGAGTGACTTGTCGGCCACGACCCGGGTGCTGCCGAGGAGGCGCTTCATGGCGCCCCGCCCGCGCGGACGGCGCCGGCGGACGGTGAGCGGGGACCTTCATCCGCGTAGGATCCGAGCACCCGCAGCATCTCGACTTCGCCCTCGAGCTCGGCCAACGTCTCGCGCAGGCGAGGATCCTCTCGATGCCCCTCCATCTCCAGTACGAAGAGGTGGTCCCACGGACCGAGCGCCGTCGCCTTCGGCTCCAGCCAACAGAGGTTCACCTCGTGGCGCGAGAGCGCGCCGGTCACACGGTGCAGCGCGCCCGCGCGATCGGGGATGAAGAGCAGCACCGTCGTCTTGTCTCTCCCGGTCGGCTCGCTCTGACGCCGTGACAAGAGGAAGAAGCGACGCCACTCCTCCCGCCCGTCGTCGACTTCGGTCGAGACCGGCCGCAGCGGAAAAATCGACTCGAGGACGGGATGACCGAGCACCAGTCCGCGCGCCTCCGCGGCGGCGCGCACCGCATGTTCGGTCGAGGAAGTCGCGCGCACTTCGCGCTCCGAGGTCTGCGCCGCGAGCCAGCGCGACGCTCGCGCCAGGATCGCGGGCGTGGCGAAGATCGGACTCGCGCGGTCCGGCTCATCCTGCTCCGCGCTCGACCAGGCCAGGATGCGCGGCTGCAGATGCACTTCACCGGAGATGCCGACTTCCGTGTGCAGCAACAGATCGAGTCGATCGAGGCTCGCTTCGAACGATCGGCCCTCCAACGTCACGAGCCCGAAATCGACCCGCCGCTCATCGACGCGGCGGAGCAAGTCCTCGGCTCGGGACACGACCTCGATCTCGATCGCCGAGCCGAAGCGACGGTAGGCCGCTTCGTGGGCCAGACCCCCGAGCTCGCCGTGGACGAGGACCGAGTGGCCCGATTCCACGGAGCGACTCGCCGAGATGATCTCGCGGAAGATCGCTTGGAGCCGCTCCGGGGGAAAGCGGTCCCCCGCCGCCGCCATGGCCTGCGCGAGCACCCGCCGCTCGCGGTTCGGGTCGTAGACCGACTGCCCCTCGGTTCGCTTGGCCGTCCCGATCTCGCCGGCCAGATGGAACCGCTCCGCCAACAGATCGACCAACGAGCGATCGATCCGATCGATGCGGCGGCGGAGATTTCCTAGTTCGTCCAAGCCTGATTCGTCCAAGGCGGTCTCAGAGCGGGAGCTTCGTCTTGGCGGAGAGCCAAGCGCGCTCCTCTTCGGCGAGTGGACGGATCGCGCCGACCGGCAGATCCCCCAGCAGGATCCCGGCATAGTCGACGCGACGAAGGGCGAGCACGCGCAAGCCGACGGCGCGGAAGATGCGCCGCACTTCGCGGTTCTTTCCTTCACGCAGGGTGATACGAACACGGGCGCTCTGCCGCTTGCGGTCTCCGACTTTCACCTGAGCCGGGCCGGACTCTTCCCCATCGCCGATCGGCAGTCCCTCTCGGATCCGCTGGAGCGCGGCGAGGGATGGCATCGGCGAGACCCAGGCGAGATAGGTGCGCGGCTGCCGGAAGCGCGGATGGAGCAATCGATGCGCGAGTTCACCGTCATTGGTGAAGAGCAACAACCCTTCGGTCGCTCGATCGAGCCTCCCGACCGGCGCCATCTTCCCGCGCAACCGTCCGAGGAGCTCCTCCACCGTCGCGCGCCCGCGCTCGTCCGCGCGCGTCGTGACGTAGCCGGACGGCTTGTTCATCACGTAATAGAGTTTCTTCTTCGGCGGACGAACGCGTTCACCGTCGCAACGAACGATGTCCTTTGTCGGATCGACGCGATGCCCCGGGTAATCCACCACCTCGGACCCGACCTCGATCCTGCCGTCATGGATCAAGTCGCTGCAGGAACGTCGAGAGCCGAGCCCGGCGGAAGCCAGGAACTGATCCAACCGCAGTCCGGGTTCGCGCGCCGGCTTCGACTTCGGCCTCAGACCGGAGGAGTCGCGCTTCCGTTCTCCTCGTTGCCCAGCAGCCACCGATCCTCCCCAGCCGTTCTCTCGGACTCTGTTTGATTCGATATCGGCTGATTCGATGCCGGCGCTTCGACCGGCTCCGCCGCCTCTTCCTCGAGGAAGCCGTGCTCGGCCAATGCTTCGCGAACCTCCGGATCCTCCCACACATCGTCGCCTTGGAGGGAACGGAACTCCTCCAGGCTCGGTAGGTCGGCCAGTGACGCGAGACCGAAGTAGGCGAGGAACTCTTCCGTCGTTCCGTAGAGCAGCGGCTTGCCCAGCTGAGCGCTACGTCCCACGACGGTGATCAGATTGCGCTCCAGCAACGTATGGAGAACCTGCCCGCAATCTACGCCGCGCAGCTCTTCCAACTCGCCGCGCGTGATCGGCTGCCGATACGTGATCGCGGAGAGGCTTTCCAGCGCCGCACGTGAGAGTCGGGCTCTGCGCTTCCCGACGAGGAAGCGCTCGACATAGACGTGGAACGCCGGATCCGTCTGGATCTGTCGTCCGCCGCCGATGTCCCGCAGTTCGAGACCCAGGTCACGGAGCGAAGTCGCGACTTGCTCCAGCGCGTCACGCACCTCCTGCGCCGACCGCCCTGGCGCGGCCAACTGGATCTGCTCGATCGTGACCGGGCGATCGACGGCGAAGAGGATCGCGGCGCACACGCTCTCGAGCGATGGCGAGTCCGCAATCGTGATCGGGGCGACCATGCGCAGCGGCGCGACAGGTGCGAGGTCGAGGGATCCGTCAGCGACGGCGAACTCGGGCGCGGACGCGGCTCCGTCGAAAGCATCGTTCATGACTGGCCTCCTTGCTCCAACCCAGGTCCGCCATCCGTTGGCAAACCGCCGACTTCTGCTTCGCGCGCCGTGAGCCAGATCTCCGCCAACGCGCGTTCCTGCCAGGAGCGCACGCGCTGCAATCGGCTCAGTTCCAGGACCGCGAGTAACGTCACCACAGTTTCCGTACTGGAATCGACGCGACGAAGCAGACGCGAGAACCGCATCCCGCGCTCCTCACGACCGGGGATTTCCTCGAGCTCTTGTTCTTCACCGACGCACGCCCGAACCCAGTCCATCTGATCTTCCAGCCGGAACGCCTCCAGCTGCACCTGATGCCCCGGCGTCGCCTCTTTGCGGTGGAGCACATGCTCGAAGCTCCGCACGAGATCGAGCAGCTTCGGCTCCTTCAGAGGCAACCTGAAGTCGGGATCGAGCTGAACCGTGGCGCCGCGTGCGTGCCGTTGCCCTTCGGTGACTTCGCGGCGACGGAGCGACTGCGCTGCCTCGCGCACCGTGCGGTACTCGACCAAGCGCGAGACAAGTTGCTCCCGGGTCAGCGGGGGGTCGTCCTCATCCGCCAACGGTACGAACGACGGGCGCGGCAACAGGAGCTGGCTCTTCATCCGCATGAGCGTCGCGGCCATGACGAGGAACTCGCCGGCGACCTCGATCTCCATCGCACGCCACGACGCGATGTAGTGCAGGTACTCGTGCGTGATCCGTGAGATCTCGATCTCCCAGATCTCGATCTGGTCCTTGCGGATCAGATGGAGCAAGAGATCGAGAGGCCCCTCGAACGATGCCAGCTGGACCGGATGTCCACGGTAGGCGGAAAGGCCCTCGCGGGCGAGAGTCGGTCCGCCCGTCGGAAGCGCGGCAATCGGGATCGCGTTCACTTCCTGTCCGTCTCCTTGGCGATTGTCCTCGGCGCGTAGCTGGCAACGTAGTCTCGACGAAGAACCTACGTCAAGACTCCGACCTTTGGCCGCTGGATCCCGCGCACGAGCCTCGTCGCGACGGAACGACAACGGCCGGCGGATCCGAGATCCGCCGGCCGTTCGGCTCTCCGAAGCCGTCGAAGTCAGGCTGTCGTCCGCACGACTTCCGAGATTACGGGCAGGTGTTGGCGCCCGAGAAGCCCGCACCGAAGATGACGAGGTCGCCCACGTCTACATCGCTGTCGTTGTCGTAGTTGTGGCACTGCGGAAGCGAGATTCCGTTGAACTGATTCGCGAATTC